>Ga0209036_1000400_pt1 | contig 18805 bp, 19 predicted proteins | sample MarorgKNORR_S2LV_3_FD_188222 | JGI IMG/M metagenome (GOLD analysis project Ga0209036, IMG submission 188222) | Marine microbial communities from the Southern Atlantic Ocean, analyzing organic carbon cycling - DCM_A/KNORR_S2/LV (SPAdes) (version 2) | ecosystem: Environmental > Aquatic > Marine >... | reverse complement strand
AAAAATCAAACTCTACTATAAACACCAAAGAAAAAATTGAAATTCCAAAAAATCAAACAATAGAGCACGAACTTGAAATAGTTGTTTTAATAGGCAAGGACGGTGCCCCAAAAACCCTTAAAGACGCTACCGCCTTTATTTCTGGTTTTTCTTTAGGGCTTGATCTAACTGATCGAAAATTACAAACAGATCTCAAGGCAAAAGGTTTGCCGTGGTTTGCCTCAAAATCGTTTAAAGGGTCTGCCGTTGTTGACACAAACTTCAAGCCAGAGTGTCCCAAAGAGTTTTACTTGAAGGTTAATAAAAAGCTTAGACAAAAGGGCAACTTGAAAGATATGATTTTTTCTTTCGAACAAATTGTTTTACACCTTGCAAAGATTGTTGATTTCAAAAGTGGCGATATAATATTTACTGGAACACCAGAGGGGGTTGGACCATTAGTAAGTGGGGATCAAGTTGAAATGGGCTTTGTAAGCCACGTGCCTAAAAACCTCGTAGTTATTTAATTAGTTTTGAAGCTTAAAGTTGATTGGAATGGTAATCCATACACCAACTTTTGTTTCACGTTGTTTTGCTGGTCTAAATCTAGTTTTTCTAAGAGCCTCAACCGCAGCTTCATTAAGACCAGTGTTTGGAATACCCTTCAAAACAATTGTTTCCTTAACTCTACCAGTCTTATCAATAAAGCACTGAACTAAAACCTGCCCCTCGATACCTGCCTCCTGTGCAATGTCAGGATATACTGGCTTGATAGGAAATAAAGGTCTAGGCGGATCATCATAAGGTATAAACTTTACCTGAGGTCCAGATGGCGGAGGAGGCGGTGCATCCCACGCATCAAAATTATCTAAATCTGTTTCCTCAATAGTAAGATCATCTGCAAGGTCATCGTCTTCTGACTCAACAGGGACTGACGGTCTAGCAGGAGGAGGCGGAGTTTCAAATTGTTGAGTCTCCGGAATTTCAATGTTTTCAATAATAATTTGACCTTCTGTTTCAATGTCAATGTTGTTTTCAAAGCGTTGCAAAGAATAAAAGCCCAACAAAAGCAAAAAAGAAGCAAACAACAAACCAACCCTTAATACTGTTGAATATTTTTCTTTTAGGGACTGTTCAAGTAGTTTTGCTCTTTTGAGAAAAAAATCAACAAGGGCAGAAAAAAAATTAATTCTCGAAAGCAATTTTTTTAACTCATCCATTAGTTTGGCGCCTTTACTTTAGTAGAATAGTTCAGTTTTAAAGCATCGGCTTTTCTAAGCTCATTATGTATATCTGAGATAATTTCCATACGCGCAGCTTCATCTGCCTTTAAAGAGACAGTAAGCTGTGGGTCAGAAGCTCTTTTTTCATACATAACATGACGTACATCTTCGTTGTTATAAAGTTTGTCTTCAATAGAAATTAAACCATCTTTGGAAACCCAAATATCAGAAGTGTGTCTTTTTGATTCTAGTTTTTCAATTCTTTCAGCACGAGGCAATGAAACGGGTAGACCAGAGAATTCTCTAAGAACAGTTGTAACCATAAAGAATATTAAAAGCATAAAAATAATATCAGGCATGGAGGATGTTGATATTTTTGATTCTATTCCTGATTTTCTTTTAAACTTCACTATTCAGTCTCCGCAATCGATATCCTTGTAGCGTTGGCCAGCTTTAACTGATCTAATACCTCAACATACACATCATATTGTGCTTTTTCATGGGCCTTAACTGAAACAATCAACTTATCATTGGCGCGAATTTCTTCTTTTACGCGCCTACTTAGGTCTCGCATTTCGACTGGCTCTCCACCAAGCAAAACAGCTCCTGAAGCACTAATTAAACAATTAAGAATGTTTTTTTTGTTTATTTCAAGCTCTTGACCTTCAGCTGGAAGAATAATTCCCAAACCTTTGTCCATATCAATAGTTGTAGTAACCAAAAAGAAGACAAGCAATAGGAATGCAATGTCTGCCATTCCACCTTCAGGAATAGCACCAACACGGGCCTTTCTTTCTCTAAGAGCCATTATTTTACTTTGAGTCTCTTAATAGGTCTGTAATTTCAATAGATCTTTCTTCCATATCCAAAACCATTCCATCAATCATTGATGAGAAAAAGTTTTGAGCAATTTGAATGATCATAGCTACAATAAGTCCAAAAGCAGTAGTCAAAAGCGCTTGAGATATACCAACAGCAACAACAGCAGGAGAAATATCATTTGCCGCAGCAATCGCGTCAAATGCAAAAATCATACCAGCAACAGTCCCGGTGAAACCCATCATAGGAGCAATAGCAATAATAGCTGTTAACCAGCCCATATTTTTTTCAAGGAAAGCCATTTCAAGTGAACCAGCGTTTTCGATTGCTTTTTCAACTTGGTCAGAACCTTTTCCAACTTTTGATAAACCAGCTTTACAAATATTTGATACTGGACCGTCATGTCCTGCACAAACACCCATAGCTTTTTTAGACCCACCTGATTTTAAAGCACTTCTTAAAGAGTCCATAAAACCGTCAGAATCTACTTGAGATTGATTGAGGGAATAAAACCTTTCACCAACAAGACCAAGACCTGCTAGTAGCAAGAGTAAAATAGGCCACATGAATGGTCCACCCTCTAAAAATAATTCTACCATTTAAATCCTCCTAATGTGTTAAATGTTCAAAAACTTAGCTTATTACATATCCAATGTCAATGGTGTAAAATTTTATGACATTCGACTTAAAATATCATCCTCAAGACCCTTAGATAAATCATGTTTTAATACAATCGCATTAAGATCAACGTTTAACATGCTTTTAAACTCTAAAAGCTTAACATAATCTTTTTCAGTACATATAATATTTTTTAAGCCCCCCTCAAGAACAATCCTGTTAATTTTCATCACATCATTTGAAGAAAAGGGCCAATGGTCTGGATAATCTAGCCTCCTAACAATATTTATATTTAAACCTTGAAGCGTTTTTGCAAATGAAGTAGGATCGCCTATTGAGCAAACCGAAAGATTGCCAGGGCTTTTCAACAAATCTTGTAATGATTGGTTTTCTCCAGTAGATAATATTTCATTTTTAATTTTAAGATTCAATTTATGGTCTGCAACTATACCAGGCTTATTATCAACCAGGTTATTTTTAGTCATTATTGTAATATCCGCTCTTTTGATTGATCTAAAAGGCTCCCTTAAAATACCATAAGGATAAACAAGCTGATTCTTTCTTATATGATTTTCTGGCCCAATAAGAACAATATCGATGTCCCTATGAATTTTTCTATGCTGAAATCCATCATCCAACAAAACCACACTACAGCCAATGTCTATTAGCTGTTTCGTAGCAAAAACCTTATTTTGAGAAACATAAACAGGAATTTTTGGATTTAAATTATTTTTTAATAAAACAACCTCATCTCCACATTCACTCCAATGTTGGTCTTTAACTAAAAAACTATTTGATTCATTTTTTCTTCCATGTCCACGGGAAACTATTCCAACCGAAAACCCTCTTTTTTGTAAAAAATTGGCGATAGAAATTGTTGTTGGTGTCTTTCCTGTTCCGCCAAGCGCAACGTTCCCAACGCTTATAACCATAGCGTCTGTTTTAACGGGTTTTAAAATTTTGAAGTCGTATAATATGTTTTTTATAAAAACATACAATAGATGTATTGGAAAAAAGAACAGAATGGTTGAAAGCAAAAATGTTACAAACTTACTGTTCATTGTTGTGTGTATATTATTCATGCTTGCTTGCAATTTTATCTATTTTATGTAAAGCTTTTTCTATTTTTTCTGTTCCAGCTTCTAAGCTTTCGTTTTTATCAAAATATAAAGGCTTTCCATAAACAACGCGCATCTTTGAAAATGGTTTACTAAAGTAAAAGGTGTGCCAGTTTTTAAATTTCCAACTATTTTTTACGTCTACTATTACTGGAACAATTGGGCGTAAAGATTTTTTTGCAAGCAAAAAAGCCCCCGGTTTTACCTTATGCTCTGGCCCAGTAGGTCCATCGGGTGTTATTATAAGTTTTCCGGATGGATTTAGTGAAAAAAATTCATACATTTTCCCCATAGCTTCTTTTCCTCCTCGGTTGCTAGATCCTCTGAAAAGACTATAGCCATATTTTTTTGAAATATTGGATATAATATCCCCATCTCTACTCTGGCTTATAAGAACATGATAATTTCTTTGACGAAAATGTTCCATAACACCAAGACACTTACCGTGCCAAGTAACTAAAATAAACGAATTAATATTATTGATATTTTCTTCACCTACGATCTTAGTCTTATTAAATCGATATGCAATAAATATTAAAAAATGCAGCAGTTTGGTTTTTATGAAAGATTTAATCATATATATATTTTGCCGCTGAATCGTAGACGTTTTCGCTGTTTTTTAGTTTCATTATTAATTTGTCGTATTTCTTCAAAAGTTCATATTTATTTTTTGGGTTTAAAAGAGAGGTGATGCTTTGTGACAATTTCTTTGCGTTCATTTTGTCCTGAAGAAGTTCTTCAACTATCTCATCTTCCGCAATGAGGTTTGTTAGTGACAAGTATTTAACTTTTGACATTGCCTTCGCAAAAAACCATGTTGCCCACGAAAGCTTATAGCACACTACCATCGGACACCTCAACATGGAAGTCTCTAATGTAGCTGTTCCTGAACAAACGATGGCGGCATCAGCAACTCCAATTGCTTCATATTGGCTCTCCTTGACTTTAATTAGGTCTAAATTTGAATTGATATTTACATTCTCTCCCTCAATCAAAACAAACGTTAGGTTTTCGTGTTTTGTCTGAAGGATTTTTACTGTTTGTTCAAAAACTTGCCAATGCCTTTTGATTTCAACCTGCCTACTACCAGGCATAAGAATAATGATTTTATTTTCTTTAGGAATATTATATCGAAAACAAAATTTTTTTCGATCATAGTTTTTATTGCTAAGCTTTACAAGCGGATGACCCGCATAGTGAACATTCAATCCCCTTTCGGCAAACCATGACTTTTCAAAAGGAATTATACTGACTAGTTTATTACAACACTCTTTAAGAATCTTAACCCTAGATTCTTTCCACGCCCAAACTTGGGGTAAAATAAAATATGTTACATCAAAACCTAAGGCCTTTAGTTTTTTTGCTAATCGCAGGTTAAATCCAGGATAATCTATTAATATTATTTTGTCGGGCTGGTATTTTTTGATTTCAGCTAGAGTTTTATTAAAAATTGTTTTAATCCTTGAATAGTGTTTAATAACCTCAAAAATTCCAATCACATTCAAATTTTTAATATGTTCTGTAAGCACCAAACCAACAGATTGCATTTTGCTTCCACCAATTCCAAAAAATTCAGCAGAAGGATTTATGTTTTTAATAGATTCAACTAGTTTTGCACCGTGCAAATCTCCTGAATCTTCTCCGGCAATAATGAATATTTTTTCTTTATTCATTTAAAAAAATTTTGTTTTCAATTTGAAGCGCTATATCTAGGGCGTTGGAGCCCGCTTCACCATCGACGTTTGGCCTAGACCTTGTGTTCACACAGTAAATGAAGTGGTTGATTTCTTCAAGGAGCGCGTCCTTGTTTTCAGGTATAAATTTTTCATAAAATAAATCTTTTTTTCCATCATTTGTATCAACCTTTTGAGATTTTGAATTAGATGAAAATTTAGCATCGTTCTCAATTCCATATAGTTCAATTTGAGGAATCATTAAATCTGTAATGCTATACAAATCTTTTTGATATGTCCTTATTTTGCGAACATAGCTTTGAGCTATTCTGCTAGATTTCAGATTAGCAACTACACCACTTTCAAATTTAATGTGTGCATGCGCAAGATCAATTGTGTTGCTCATCATTTTTGCTCCACTTGCGCTTATTTTTCTGATTGGGCTATCAACCATTTCTAAAATTAAGTCTATGTCGTGTACCATTAAATCTAGCACCACAGGCACCTCCGTCCCCCTTGCTTGAAAAGGGGCAAGCCTTTCAATTTCTATATAATGCGGCTCTTCAATCAAAGATTTTAACTTATTGATTGTTGGATTAAATCTTTCAATATGACCAACCTGGATTATGCGCTTGTTTTTTTTAGCCAAGTCAATTAGCAATGAAGCTTCTTGCACAGTGTTTGTAATGGGCTTCTCAATTAAAACATCCTTGTTGTTGCTTAAAAAGGTTTTTGCAATCTCAAAGTGTGTATTTGTTGGGGTTACAATGTGTACAGCGTCACAAAGAGCAATCAACTCATCGGTGCTTTTTAAGGCTCGCACTGAAAACTCATTACATACATTGTTGAGAGCTTCAGAATTAATATCAAAAACTCCAACAAACTCTATCTTGTTGTGTTTTGATAAATGTTTTATGTGATGTTTGCCCAGGTGTCCTGCGCCAACAACGCCAATTTTAGGTTTTTTATTACTCATTGTCCTTTAATGAAGTATGCAATATCTCCTTCTTGCATAATATAGTCTCTTCCAACCATTTTCACCAAGCCCATTGTTTTTAATTCATTAATTTTTTCTTTATTGTTCATTGCATCTTCATAAGTATAAATTTCTGCTTTAATAAATTTTGTTGAAAAGTCAGTATGAATTTCTCCAGCCGCTTCTACTGCCTGAGAACCTCTTTTCATCGTCCAAGCTCGTACCTCTTTATCTCCGCAAGTAAAAAAGGTCTCTAAACCCAAGGTGTTATAAGCCTCTTTAATAAGTGTATCGAGCCCACTTTCTTTAATTCCATAATCATTAAGAATTAATCTCTTTTCATCTTCATCAAAGTCGGCCATTTCTGATTCAAGCTTCCCATTAATTTTTATTAAAGAGGATTTGTTTTTATCAGCAATTGTTTTTGCTTGTGCGTACAGCTCATCGTTTTCAAAGTCCCCATCAATATTGGCTACATATATCATCGGCTTATCAGTCAAAAGAAAAAGGTTTTTTATAACAGGATTTTCTTTTGAGTTTCTTTCAAAGGAGCGAGCAGCAAAACCGTTGTTCATATGATCTAAAAGACCTGTTAACACCTCTTCAGCCAACCTACCCTCTGGCTTATTTGCTTTTATTAGTTTTACATTTTTTTCTAAACTTTTTTCTACAGTTTTTATATCAGCTAATATTAGCTCCGTATTAATAATTTCCATGTCGTCAAGCGGATCAACCCTGTTTTCTACATGTGTAATATTGTTATCATTAAAAAAACGAACAACCTGAATAATTACATTTACAGATCTTATTTGCGAAAGAAATTGATTACCTAAACCCTCTCCTTGGTGTGCATTTTTTACCAAGCCCGCGATATCAATAAATTCCACGGTGTTGTGAATAGTTTTTTCAGGGCTGAATAGCTTAGCAAGTTCCTTTAGCCTTTCATCTGGGACCTCAACAATCCCTGTGTTTGGTTCTATAGTACAAAAAGGATAATTTTCTGCAGCAATATTATTTTTACTTAGAGCGTTGAAGAGAGTTGATTTCCCCACATTTGGTAGTCCTACAAATCCACAGTTTAAATTCATTGTGAGAATATAATACTTAATTGAATGAGTATTTATTAAATTGAAATCTTATGGAAAATAAATGGGCAATAATCTTGGGGTGTTCAACTGGCCATGGAGCTGCAACAGCCAAACAATTAGCGTCAGAAGGGTTTGGCATTATTGGTTTTCATCTTGATAGAGGCCCTATTAAAAAAGATGCTTTAAAATTTGAAAAAGAAATCGGAACTCTCAATGGGTCTAGGGTAAAGTTTTGGAATGAAAATGCCGCTGATAAAGAGGTGATGCTTTCTAGAATAGAGGATATCAAAGATTTGGTTCAGGACGGTGAAATTAAGCTTTTAATGCACTCAATTGCCTTTGGAAGCACCACAAATTTTTTTGAACCTACCCCTGTTCTGCAAAGGCAAATGGATATGACTCAACATGTTATGGCACATTGCATAATTTATTGGACCCAAACTCTATTAGACAACAGCCTGTTAAAGTCAGGATCTAGAATTATTGGCCTAACTAGCGAGGGCAGCTATAAAGCAATGGAGGGCTATGGACCGGTTGGTGTTGCTAAGGCATCCTTGGAGGCCATTGTAAGACAGATTGGTTGGGAGCTTGGAAGTAAAGGGATTACAGCAAACACAATTCAGGCAGGAATTACCCCAACACGAGCCTTAACAAAAATTTCTAATGATTGGGAAGAGTGGGTAGAAAAAACGAAAGAAAGAAATCCTATGAAAAGAGTCACAAAACCTGAAGATGTGGCGGGGCTTGTTTCGCTATTGATGAGCAATAAGGCGAATTTTGTTAATTGTTCAACGATTTTTTGTGATGGCGGAGAACACCGCTCTTTGTAGGTATTATTTTTTTGTAAAAACCTCACCAATCAACAAGATCATACCCCTTTTAAACAAAGACATTCCATTTACTATTAATTGCATTCCGTTTGTAGCGTTTGTAGCCCTCTTCTTTTTTACATCTTGCTGAATTTTTTTAATATTTTTAATCACGAAATTCCTCCGGCGCCTACAAAACCGTAGCTATCTAAACCATAAACATGAATTAATTCGTTCCACAAATCATTTGGAGATGAATTAAAAATTGAATCACTATAGTCCTGAATTAACCAGTCACCTCTTTTTATTTCATCTTCAAGTTGATGTCTATCCCAACCGGCATGTCCAAAAATTAACTTAGTATCTTTTGGTGTTTTTTCATTAAAAAGTATTTCTTGGATTAGGTCTAGATTTGTAGATAATTCAATTTTTTCTGAAAAATCGTCTGCTTTACCAGTATTTTTTTGTACAATGCAAGCTTCATTTAGGTTAACAGGGCCCCCAAAATAAATTTTATCGGATTCATTGAGAATGTCTTCAAATATTTTATTTTTAATTCCAGAGCTAACCACCTTCATTTTGCTAATTGGTTTATTTACAATAATCCCCATAGTGCCATTTTTGTCGTCTTCACAAATAAAAATAACGCTCTTAGAAAAGTAGGGATCAACCATGTTTGGCATTGAGATTAATAGTTTATTTTTTAGGCTTTTCATTTTTTATTTAATAAAACATAAATCCTTTTTTGAATCAATACTAGAGTTAAGTAACTTATTAGTCAATTTTTTTAAGAAAAAATGAAAAATAAGCTACAAATACGCGGAGCAAGACAACACAACCTAAAAGACATTACGGTTGATATTGATAAAAACAAGCTTGTTGTTATTACAGGACCATCTGGTTCAGGCAAGTCTTCTTTAGCTTTTGATACAATTTATGCCGAAGGCCAAAGAAGGTATGTTGAGTCTTTGTCAGCCTATGCTAGACAGTTTTTAGATTTGATGGAAAAACCAGATGTTGATACAATTGAAGGATTATCACCAGCAATTTCAATTGAACAGAAAACAGGATCAAGAAATCCAAGATCTACAGTTGGAACAATAACAGAAATTCATGACTACTTAAGACTGCTATATGCAAGCATAGGACAACCACATTGCTGGGAATGTTCTAGGCCTATTACTAGACAATCTCCAGAACAAATAGTCGAGCAAATTCTAAAATTACACAAAAATGAAAAAGCATACATTTTATCTCCAGTAATTCAAGGAAGGAAAGGTGAGCATAAAACTGTTTTTGACGATATAAAGAAAAAAGGTTTTTTGCGGGCTAGGATTGATGATAAAATAGTTTCCTTAAGAACAATACCTGTGCTAGAAAAAAACAAAACCCACAATATTGATGTGCTAATTGATAGGGTGTTAGTAGATAAACAAATCAAATCTCGATTACTAGAGTCTGTAGAGCTAGCCTTAAGTATGGGTAATGGAATTTGTATTATTAATATTAACAATCAGGAAGATTTTATGTTTAGTGAACATTTTGCATGTGCATATCACCCATATGTAATGATGACAGACCTGACGCCTAGAATGTTTTCATTTAATTCTCCATATGGAGCATGTCAACAATGTGATGGCTTGGGTTTTATTACAGAGATTGATCCAAATTTAGTTGTACCAAATGTCAAAAAATCTCTAATTCAAGAAGCTATTAAGCCAATCGGCAGCCAACCGAAAGGTTTTCATGGAAGCAAGCTCAGAGCCCTTGCAAGAGAGTTTGACTTATCTTTTTCAACACCATGGAACAAGCTTTCAAAAGAGGTGAGAACAATTTTATTATACGGCTTGAGTGGTAAAAGAATTAACGTCGATTACAAAAGCTCAAATTTTTCAGGGACCTATAAAGGTAGGTGGGAAGGTATTATTCCGGAACTTCAGCGTAGATATAAACAAACACAGTCCTATGGTATCAGAAGGTGGATTGAAGGATTTATGAGCACCAGAACTTGTGACTGTTGTAATGGAAAAAGACTTAAAGAATCATCTTTAAACGTTAAAGTGAACGAAACTAACATTGGAGATCTTTGTTCAAAAAATATTTCCGAAACATTAAAATTTTTTGAAAGTCTAGAGCTTAACCAAAGCCAGAAAGAAATTGCTGGAGGCATTCTTAATGAAATTAAAAAAAGACTAAGTTTTTTAATCAATGTGGGATTGAACTATTTAACACTAGACAGAGCATCAAGAACTCTATCAGGGGGAGAAGCGCAGAGAATAAGATTAGCTTCCCAAGTGGGATCTCAACTTACAGGCGTACTTTATGTGCTTGATGAGCCTTCAATTGGGTTACATCCTAGAGATAATGATAGACTATTAGCTACATTGCAATCCTTAAAAGAGATTGGGAATACAGTTATAGTTGTTGAACATGACTTAGATACAATTGAATCAGCTGATCAAATTATCGATATGGGTCCAAAAGCAGGATTTCATGGAGGAGAAGTAGTATTTTCAGGACAGTTAAAAGATATTATGAAGCATAAAAAGAGTTTAACTGGTAAATATCTTTCCGGTGAAAAATTTATTCCCCTACCTTCATTTAGAACCCCAACTTTTGACCACTTTTCATTGATAGGAGCTTCTGGAAATAATTTGAAAAATATTGATGTTAGCTTCCCATATGAAAGGCTAATAGCTATCACAGGGGTGTCTGGAAGTGGTAAAAGTTCTCTCATAAATCAAACCCTATACCCAGCGTTGTCGAATATGGTCAATTTTGGCGTTAAAGATATGCTCCCATTTAAAAATTTAGTTCGAACAGACAAAATTGAGAGAGTAATTAATGTCGATCAAAAACCAATAGGTAAAACACCAAGATCTAATCCAGCGACATATACCGGAATTTTTACACATATCAGAGATTTATTTGCACAAACCAGAGAAGCGAAACTTAGAGGCTATAAAATTGGAAGATTTTCATTCAATGTTAAAGGAGGAAGATGTGAGTCTTGTCAAGGAGCAGGAATTATAAAAATAGAAATGAACTTTCTTCCTGACGTATATGTAAACTGTGATGATTGTAATGGTAAAAGATACAACAAAGAAACCCTTCAAATTGAGTATAAAAATAAAAACATTGATGACATATTAAACATGTCAGTTGAAGAGGCTCGAATTTTCTTTAAAAATATCCATCCAATTAAAAAAAGATTAGATACCCTTCATGATGTTGGCTTAGGTTATATCAAACTAGGACAACAAGCTACAACCCTTTCTGGGGGAGAAGCGCAAAGAGTTAAGCTTTCCACCGAGCTTTCCAAAACTAGCACAAAAAATACAGTTTATTTTCTAGATGAGCCAACCACAGGTTTACATGTTGATGATATCAAAATGTTATTATCTGTTTTACAGAAACTTACAGATCAAGGAAATACAATAATTGTAATTGAACACAACCTTGATGTCATAAAATGTGCAGACTGGGTAATTGACTTAGGTCCTGAAGGTGGAGAGGGTGGAGGAACAATTGTTTCTCAGGGTACGGTTGAAGAGGTTGCTAGAGACAAAAACTCAATTACAGGAAAATTTCTTAAAAAAGTTCTAAAATAATTTTTTGGATAACGCCCATTCCATATTTATCTTAGTATATCGTGACTGATGAACAAAAAATAGTGATATCTTCAAGCGAAGAAAGAAATTTTGACAAACAAATCAGGCCAAATCTTTTTGAAGATTTCATTGGACAAAAAGAGATAGTAAAATCTTTAAAAACTTATATCACCGCTGCAAAACAAAGAGAAGAAGCTCTAGACCATATTCTCTTATATGGACCACCCGGCCTTGGTAAAACTACACTTTCTAACATTGTTGCAACTGAGCTTGAAAAAGGATTTTTATCAACATCTGGTCCTGTAATATCAATTCCAGGAGATTTGTCAGGAATGCTTACTAATCTTCAAAATAGAGATGTTTTTTTTATTGATGAAATCCACAGAGTCAATACAACAGTAGAAGAATATTTATACTCAGCAATGGAAGACTTCAAAATCGATATTTTAATTGATTCGGGGCCTAATGCAAGAACTGTAAGATTAGACTTAGAGCCATTTACATTAGTTGGTGCTACAACTAGATTGGGCAATATTTCAACACCTATGAGAGACAGGTTTGGTGCAATTTTTCGCTTAGACTTCTACAAAGAAGAAGAAATTTTTGAGATTTTGAAAAGAACAGCATCTATTTTAGAAATGAACATTAACGATGAAGCATTATTAGAAATCGCCGGAAGGTCTCGTGGAACCCCTCGTATTGCTAACAGAGTTCTTAAAAGAGTTCGTGACTTTGCACAAGTAAAAAAAGTAAAAGAAGTTAGGCTTGAAGACGCTCAAAGTTCTCTAGATAATATTGGGATTGATCAAAACGGACTTGAGGCTATGGATAGAAAAATTTTAAAAAACCTAATTACTAACTATAACGGTGGTCCAACCGGAGGAAAATCATTGGCTATATCAATTAATGAAGATCTTCAAACAATAGAAGATGTGTATGAACCATATTTAATTAAAGAAGGCTTTATAGAAAGAACTTCGAGGGGTAGAATAGCAACCGAAAAAGCATACGCACTATTTGGTATAAAAAAATAAAGAATTAAGGAGAAATATATGATAGAAAAAAAGAAAAAATACAAGCTAACTGACTTTAGATACCAGCTTCCTAAAAAATTTATTGCTCAAAAACCAAAGCAAAAAAGAGACGGAGCAAAAATGATGGTTTTAAATAGGAAAGATGAATCAATCAAGCATAAAAAATTTTCAAACATAACCGACTACTTTCAAAAAAATGATTTACTAATTCTTAATAACACTAAAGTGTTTCCAGCAAAGCTTTTTGCAACCAAAGATAGAACAGATGCAAAAGTTGAAATTTTCCTATTAAGAGAACTTGGTGATCGTTTATGGGAGGTTTTGGTTAAACCCGCAAGAAAAGTTAGAATAGGTAATAAGCTAATTTTATCAGATAGTCTTTTTTGTGATGTAATTGATAATACAGTTTCAGGAGGGAGAGTTGTTCGATTTGAATTTGATAAAGGAAATTTTGATAATATTTTAGATAAACTTGGTCATCCGCCCTTGCCACCATATATTGAGCGTCCAACAACTCCAGCTGATAAAGAGAGATATCAGACAGTATACGCGGAAAAAAGAGGTGCAGTAGCAGCACCAATTGCTGGTCTACATTTCACTCCGCAAATACTTAAAAAACTAGAAAAAAAGGGAGTTAATATTTACTATATAACCTTACATATAGGTTTAGGAACATTTAAACCTGTACAGGTTGAAGACCTTAATAGACACCACATGGATTCTGAATATTTTGAAGTTTCACCAAGCACTGCAGTTGCAATAAATGAAGCAAAAAGGAAAAGAAGAAGAATCTTTGCCGTAGGAACGTCTACTGTAAGAGCCCTAGAAACAGTAAACGTTTCAGGTTTTCAAATTTCACCTAAAAAGGGATGGACAAACAAATTCATTCATCCTCCCCATGATTTTAAAATAGTTGATGGATTGATAACAAATTTTCACCAACCTGAAAGTACATTATTAATGCTTACCTCTGCATTCGGTGGGTATAAATTTATTAAAGATGCCTACAAAGTAGCGAAAAAGAAAAATTATAGGTTTTTAAGCTATGGCGACTCAATGCTGATTACTTAAAATGAAAAACGTTGCTATTATATTGGGGGCTGGATCAGGCGAAAGGTTTGGTTCTTATAAACAAGTAGAAATGATAAACAATAAACCTGTTTATTCTTATTCGTTAGATGTGTTTGTTGATACGAATCTTTTTTCCACAATATTTTTAGTTGTACCAAAAAAATTAATTAATCTGATAAAAAATCAATTAAACGAACCGAAATATAAAGATGTAATAATTTGTGAAGGCGGCGATTCAAGAGCACAATCAGTTCATAATGCTTTTAGCAAAATTACCACAAAAAATAAAAAAATATTTATCCATGATGCTGCTCGGCCACTTATTAATAAGAAACTAATTATTGACCTTGCAAAATTTTCTAAAAATAAAAAAGCAACGGTGTTGGCAAAAAAAATTAATGAAACAGTTAGATCAGTGAAAAAAGAAAAGTCAGAATTTACCGTAGATAGATCAAAATTATGGATAGCTGAAACACCCCAAGTTTTTGATAATAGCGTTTTAGATGAAGCGTATAGAAAGAGGCTTTCAGTAATTCATGAATATACAGACGAAGCAGCTATTGTTGAAGACTGTGGAATTGGTGTAAATATTTATGAAAACAGCAGTATTAATACAAAAATTACAACAAAAGAAGATTTAAAAATTGTTAAATCTATGTTAACTAAAGATGTTTTTTATGGCATAGGTTTGGATTTTCATTCGCTTGAAAGCGGTAATGGCATAACTGTTGGAGGAGTTAAAGTTCCATGCAATTTTAGAACAGTAGCACATTCAGATGGAGATGTTTTGACCCATGCAATTATTGATGCTATATGTGGAGCTCTTAACCTAGGTGACATAGGCTCACACTTCCCAAATAAACCAGAATTCAAAAATGTTTCTAGTTTAGAGCTACTTAAAAAAATAGTTTTATTAATTCCTGAAGAAATTAGTATAGTTCATTTAGATGCAACAATAGTCTTAGATAATCCAAAGCTTTCTAGTGTTAAAGCTAAAATTTCTTCAAAATTAGCAGGAATTTTAAATATCAAAAGTGAACAAATTTCTATTAAAGGCATTACCAGGAACGGATTAAATTTTTTAGACATGAAAGACGGTTGGGGAGCGGAAGTAATTATTTCACTTAAAAGATGGAATTAAAATCTAATGCAAAAATCAATATTGGACTTCACGTCTTAAATAAAAGAAAAGACGGTTTTCATAATATTGCTACAGTTTTTCAAGAAATTAATTTCTTTGATATTATTAAAATAAGTGAAGCTCAAAATTTTTCATGTAAAACAAACATTGGCCAAATAAAACAAGAAGAAAACTTTGGGACAAAGGCTTTTCATTTAATAAAACAAGTTTTTCCAGATATTCCAAATGTAAATATTGATATTCAAAAAAATATTCCAATAAATGCTGGGCTTGGAGGTGGATCCAGTAATGGCACGGCTATTTTAAAAGGCTTAAATAATCTTTTTGATTTATCATTAAGTAGCGATCTGCTTACACAGCTTGCTAGTAAAGTAAGCTCTGATTCAGCTTTTTTTGTAAACGGTGGATTACAATTAGGTACCAAAAAAGGCGAAGAGTTAAGCCCAATACTAAAAACTGACATACCTCACCATATTTTATTGGTTTATCCTAATATAAAAATCAATACAAAAGGCGCTTTTAATCAATTAAAAAACTATTTGTTAAATGAAAATATGGACATTAACTTGTCCAACTTATTAAAAGAATTAAAAAATAATAATTTTGATTCTAAGCTATTTAAAAATGATTTTGAGATGTATGTTTTTGAAACACATCCAGAAATTGGCGCAATAAAATTAAGAATTTTGGATTTAGGTGCAAAATATGCCAGTTTGTCGGGTACGGGTTCGACTGTGTTTGGAATATTTTCTTCAAAAAAAGATGTGCTGAAAGCACAATCTTTCTTCGACCCCCAATACTCAACTTACTATGTAAATCCAATATAATTTTGGGGAGTCGTCTAATTGGCAGGACACCTGGTTTTGGTCCAGGCAGTCGGGGTTCGAGTCCCTGCTCCCCAACAAAGTTATGGGTAAATACGTAAAAAAAATATTTGCAGGATCAAGCAATCCTCAACTTGCAATGCAAATTGCTAATGAGTGTGGTACGTCTTTAGGAGATTTATCTATAAAACGATTTAGTGATGGAGAAATTTGGATAAAGTTTGAAGAAAATCTTAGAGGAAATGATATTTATCTAGTTCAATCAACAAATCCCCCAGCAGATAATATTGTTGAATTAGCACTTATGATTGATGCTGCAAAAAGGGCAAGCGCAAAGAGAATAAATGTTATAATGCCTTATTTTGGTTATTCTAGACAAGATAGAAAAGATGAGCCTAGAGTTCCTATTTCTGCCAAAGTTATGATGGATATATTTATTAAAGCTGGTGCAAATAGAATTGTAACAATGGACTTACATTCTACACAAATTCAGGGTTTCTCATCAAAACCTGTTGATAACATTTATGGTAGTTTAGTTTTAATGCCAGAGCTTGAAAAACACTTTCATAACTTATCAGACAAGAATAACTGTACAGTTTTAATTCCTGATATGGGATCAAGTAAACTAGGCCAATCTTATGCGAAAAGACTTGAAATGAGTTTTGCTCTTGTAGATAAAAGAAGAAACGCACACAATCAATCAGAGGTGGTTTCAGTTGTTGGCGATTTAAAAAATCAACATATATTAATTATAGATGATATGATTGATACTGCTGGTACAATTTCTAATGCTGCTAAAATAGCTAAAGAAAAAGGAGCTTTATCAGTTACTGTTGCTGCAACACACGGAATATTCTCTTCTAATGCACTTGATAAGCTTTCTGATGATATTGTAGACACAATTTTTATAACGGACACTATAGACATGTCAAATAAAGAAGGTTGCAAAAAATTAAAAAAGATTTCATCTGCAAAAATTTTTGCAGAAACAATTAACAGGATTCATAACGGTGAGTCAGTAAGTCAACTATTTAGGAAAGTAACATGAGCAAATTTGAAAAATTAAATGTAGATATTAGAACAGGTCACGGAACATCAGCAGCTAGGAGAACTAGATTGCAGAACAAGGTACCAGGGGTAGTATATCACTCTGGGGCTGAAGGAATTTCCTTATCAATAGATAAGATTAGTTTAAATAAAGCACTAAGAACTGGACAAATGATTTTTGAAATTAACGTAGAAGACAAAAATCAATTTGTACTAGTTAAAGAAATTCAATATCACCCTGTTACAGATGAAATAATGCATATTGATTTTCAAAAAGTGAAAGAAGATGAAAAGATCACACTAGATGTAGCTGTAAGAAGCGTAGGAGACTCGCAAGGGGTGAAGCTTGGTGGAATTTTAGTTCAAATGTTAAACTCTGTCTCTGTGAAATGTAAACCTTCTGAAATTCCAGAGTTTTTAGAAATTGATGTTACTGACATGGAAATGAATACAAATCTTTTTGTGAAAGATATAACATTGCCAGCGGATATTGAAATGTTAACAGCAGATGATATTGCAGTAGTATCTGTTCAAGAGCCAAAAGAAGAAAAAGAAGAAGCTGTTGAAGTTGCAGAAGATGACACATCTGATGATGCACCTGATGGCGAAGATTCATCTGATTCAGAAAAGCCTTCGGGAGATGCAGAAAACAAATCTGAAGAACAGCCTTCAGATGAAGCTAAAGACGAATCCGGAGATAATTCATAATGACTATTTTTGTTGGATTGGGCAACCATGAGCCAAAGTATCTTGATACCAAACATAATGTTGGTTATTGGGTTTTGGATAGCTTTGCTGAAAAATATGGACTTGAGTTCAAGCCTGGGAAAGGTAATTATTTTGTTGCTAAAAAAGGCTCAAGTTTCATGTTAATAAAACCAACAACAGGCATGAATAATAGTGGCGCTATTATAAATGAAGTTTTGAGCTTTTATAAGGCAAAAAAAGAAGACCTTGTCATCATTTTTGATGATGTAGATCTTCCATTAGGCGAAATAAGGTTTCGAACTGATGGCGGAGATGGATGCCATAACGGAATGAAGTCAGTTTTAAAATATGTTTCAAGTGAAAAAATAAACAGGTTAAAAGTAGGTATTGCTGCAGATGATTATAAAAGACCATCAGAAAAATACGTTTTAAAACCTTTTAATAAGCGTTATCAACCACTTGTTCAAGATGTAATAATATTTGCAAATGAAGCAATGAAGTCATTTTTAGATAATGGCCAAGAATTCACAATGAACAATTATAATAATCAAACTATAGGAGTAGCGTAGTGGAAAATCTATTCTATTTAATACCACTGTCAGGATTAATGGCAGTTGTATTTGCGTTAATAAGAAGTAAATGGATATCTGATCAGAATCCAGGTAATGAAAAAATGCAGGAAATTGGCTTAGCAATTCGCGAAGGTGCAACAGCATTTCTTGTTAGAGAGTACAAAGTTTTGACAATTTTTGTTTTAACAGTTGCAGCATTGTTGTACTGGGTTAATATGTCATCTAACACAACTGAAGTAGCACTTTCTTTTATAGTTGGTGCAATTTGTAGTGGTTTAGCTGGTGCTCTTGGTATGAGAGTTGCAACATTAGCAAACCATAGAACAACTGAAGCTGCAAGGAGCAGTTTAAGTAAAGCGCTATCTGTTGCATTTAACGGTGGAGCAGTAATGGGGATGAACGTTGTAGGTTTAGGTATTTTAGGTCTATCTCTTCTGTTTTTCTTATACGGCGGTTTAGGAGAGTCTGCAAACTTTTCTTTAGTTATGACTAAA
>Ga0209036_1000398_pt1 | contig 18850 bp, 16 predicted proteins | sample MarorgKNORR_S2LV_3_FD_188222 | JGI IMG/M metagenome (GOLD analysis project Ga0209036, IMG submission 188222) | Marine microbial communities from the Southern Atlantic Ocean, analyzing organic carbon cycling - DCM_A/KNORR_S2/LV (SPAdes) (version 2) | ecosystem: Environmental > Aquatic > Marine >... | reverse complement strand
AGGGTAAAATTTCACTTCTTGTTCCAACAACAACTGAAATTTTACCCTGCCTAATTTGATTCCAAATCCAAACTCTTTCATTTGATTTCATTTTACTATGCCAAATTGCAACCTTTTTACCAAAGACCGAACTAAACCTTCCAGCAATTTGTGGGGTAAGAGATATTTCAGGTAATAAAATGATTGAAGTTTTACCGATTTTATTTATATAATCAGCCAAATGTATATATACTTCTGTTTTACCTGAACCTGTTACTCCTTTTAATAAAAATCCTTTATATTTATTTTTCTTTATTGATAGTTGAATTTTTTTAAAAACATTTTCTTGTTCATCATTTAAATTGATTTTTTTTTTAATCCTTTTTATTTGAAGATCTCGAAAATTAGGTTCGGAATATTTTGTGATTATTTTAATTATATTCTTTTTTTCTAATTTTTTGCATATTGATAATGCTTGAATGGATTCTTTTTTTAAATCATTTAAAGATACATTTCCACCTTTAGTTTTAAGATAACTAATAATTTTTAATTGTTGTTTTGCTGATGGCTTTATATCGATTGGTTTTTTTTTATTCAAATCATTAATTGTTACATATATATTTTTTTTTAATTTTGGCTGATTAGTAACTCCTTTAGGAATTACAGCCTTCATAACTTGCCCTACAGGTGAAAAATAATAATTGCTAACCCATTTAATTAAATTCCACATTGATGAATCAGTTATTAAATTTGAATTAACCGATATAATGGATTGAATTTTTCCTTTAAAATTATTTTTTGAAAGAATATCAATTACTATTCCTTCAACTTTAGAACGTCTTCCTAATGGTGCACTTACTAATGAACCTATTTTAATTTGAGATTGTAAATCAATTGGAACTTTATAAATAAATACTTTCCAACTAGAAATAGGAAAAGAAATGTTTACATACAAAATTTTATATTATATAGTTTAGATTTCTTTAATAACATATACTTTAAGTGTTGATTCAATACCATCATCTAGCTTTAAAATTACATTATGTATGCCAAGACTTTTTATAGGATCATCTAATTTTATTGATTTTTTATTAACTTCAAAACCTTTTTCAATCAGATACTCACTTATATTAGCTGAAGTAACTGAACCAAAAATTTGATTATCTTCACCTACTTTAACTGGTATGTTTATTTTAAGTTGAGATATTTTTTTTGCTAATTCTTTTTGATTATTAATTTTCTTATCATTTCTCTTTTTAATTTGGGATTTGATCAGTTCAACTTCCTTAATATTTCCAGGAGTTGCTTTTACTACATAACCTCTTGGAAGTAAATAATTCCTTGCATAACCATCTTTAACATTAATTATATCACCAATATCACCCAACTTTTCAATTTTTTTTCTGATAATTACTTGCATTAGTTTCCTCCTTACGCGCTAAAACTATCACCTGTATATGACATTAATGCTATATTTCTAGCTCTTTTTATTGCTTTTGTTAATTGTCTTTGACATTTTGCACAGACACCAGTTACCCGTCCTGGAATAATTTTACCTTGTTCATTCACAAACTTCTTAATTATTTTTACATTTTTATAATCTATCGAAATTGATTTATCTTCACAAAACTTACAAACATTACCTCTACCAATTACAGACATACTTTACTCCTTGACCTCTAATTCTTTTTTATCTTTAATATTTTCTTCATTACTATCATTTTTCTTAACATTATTTTTTAATTCAACAGATTTAGCAACACTATCTTTATTATCTTCCTTTGCTTTAGGTTGTTCTTCTAAACGAATCGTCATATTTGCTAGAATATTTTCTTGAATTTTCATCCAAGAATTTAATTCCTCAATAAAAGGTTTTTTTACAGAATAGTGAACAATTATATATGTACCATAACTTATTTTATTTATATCATATGCTAAGCGTCTTTTTCCCCAAACATAAGAATTTATAATTTCATCACAGTTTTTTTTAATATGTTTATCTACATTAGACTTAATTTCATCTAATCTAGAATCCTCGAAGTCAGGATGAACTACATATATAGTTTCATAATATCTCATATAATCTCCTTAAAATTATGAAATAAATGGCGCAATCACTAAAGACACCACAGACATTAATTTAATTAAAATATTAATTGAAGGTCCTGAAGTATCTTTAAATGGATCTCCAACAGTATCACCAACAACAGAGGCTTTATGCGCCTCACTTCCTTTACTAAATTTTTTTCCATCTAAATCAATACCATCCTCAATCATTTTTTTAGCATTATCCCATGCTCCTCCAGAATTAGATTGAAAAATTGCTAATAAAACTCCAGTAACTGTAACTCCAGCAAGCAAACCTCCTAAAGTTTCTGGACCAAAAATAAAACCTATAATAATTGGGCTTGCAATAGCTAATAAGCTTGGAAGAATCATTTCTTTTATAGCTGCATTGGTTGAAATTTCAACACACTTTCCATATTCTGCTCTCTTAATTCCAAGATAATAAACAGCTTTGTCCTTCTCATTCCAAGATGAAATGTTTCCTTTTGAAAATAGTTTTAAAGCAAACTTTAATTCGGGTATTTCATTAAACTGCCTTCTTACTTCTTTAATCATTGACATTGCAGCATTTCCAACTGCATTCATAGCCAATGCAGAAAAAAGAAATGGTAGCATACCACCAACAAATAATCCAGCCATAACGGTAGGCTTAGAAATATCTATTGTATTAATTTCAGTTTGAACCATAAAAGCAGCAAATAAAGCTAAAGCCGTTAATGCAGCAGAACCTATGGCAAATCCTTTACCAATAGCTGCTGTAGTATTACCAACAGCGTCGAGTTTATCAGTTCTTTTTCTAACTTCATCAGGCAAACCAGACATTTGCGCAATTCCTCCTGCATTATCTGATATAGGTCCATATGCATCAATAGCTAATTGAATTCCAGTATTGGCTAACATCCCTAAAGCTGCAATTGCAATACCATATAATCCAGCAAAATGAAATGCTAGAATAATACTTGAAGCAATAATTAAAATAGGTACTGCTGTAGATTGCATACCTATTCCCAAGCCTGAAATAACGTTAGTTGCTGCCCCTGTTACAGATTGAGATGCTATTTTCTTTGTAGAAGGGGTATTCATTCCAGTGTAAAATTCAGTTATAAAACCTATTCCTAAACCGGCAAAAAGACCAATTAAGGCAGCTACAAAAATTCCAAAACTTGAATATGAAACTCCATTGAGTTCAAATGAATTTGGCAACAGATATTTTATTTCAAAAAAAAGAAATAAAGCCATTATAAATGAAGAAGTCATAATACCAGTGTTTAGTGACTTGTGTGGATTATTTATATCATCAAATTTTTTACCTTGAGATTTATTCAACTTTACAGAATTTGTCATCCAAGAAACAATTAAAGCTCCAATAATAGATGCTATAATTCCTGAAGATGCTATAATTAAGGGTAAAAGAACAAAACTAAGCTCAAAATTTCCCATATATAAAATTGTTGCTCCTAAGACCATTGACCCTATAATAGATCCTATAAAAGATTCAAATAAATCTGCTCCCATTCCAGCTACATCACCTACATTATCGCCTACATTATCTGCAATAGTTGCGGGATTTAAAGGATGGTCCTCAGGTATATTTTCTTCAACTTTTCCTACTAAATCTGCACCTACGTCAGCTGCTTTTGTATAAATACCTCCACCAACTCTTGCAAAAAGAGCAATTGAGGACGCTCCCAACGAAAATCCGGATAAAATTTTTAATATTTTATTATAATCGTTAGTAAAAATATTCTCATAAAGTAGAAATAATAAACTCAAACCTAAAACAGCCAAACCAACTACTGATAAACCCATTACAGAACCACCTGTAAAAGCAATTTTTAAAGCAGATGATAAGTTTTTACGCGCTGCATTGGAAGTTCTAGAATTTGAATGAGTTGCAATCCACATTCCAATATATCCAGATAATCCTGAAGTAAATGCACCGATAATAAAAGACAAAGAAATCAAAATACTTGATTCATTATTATTCAGAGCTAAATACCCTAATAAAAAAGAAACCACTAAAACAAATATAGATAAGACTCTATATTCAACTTTTAGAAAAGTCATTGCTCCTTCCTGAATACTAGAAGCAATAGATTTGATTTCATTATTGCCTTGATCTTGATTTAAAATCCATCTAGATTTTAAAAAAGAGTAAATTAATCCTAAAATGCAACTTAAGATTATAAATATAAAAACATAGTTTGACTTTAAATCTATCATTAATTGAATTTATTCATAGTTTTTTGTATACCATTATCTATTAAAAATTGAATGGCGTCTGCAGTTTGATAAATCATTTGACTTACTGAATTTTCATCTTTTTTTCTAAATGGTTTTAAAACATATTTTTCTGAAGGTCTAATTTGATCAGAAGCTGCAATACCAAATCTTATTCTAGGAATTTTTTTAGTACCCATATGATTTAAAACAGATTCCAAACCTTTATGACAACCATCACCTCCTTCAGGTTTTATTCTTATAGAACCAAGAGGTAAATCAATATCATCCAAAATTACAAATATATTGGAAGGTGAAATTTTCCACTTATTACAAACCTGCTTTACTGCGATACCACTTAAATTCATTCCAGTAGTTGGTTTAATTAAAACAATATTATATTTTTTATTTATTGCATAAACATAAGATTGTCTTGAAGTTTGAAATTTCTCAGAGAAACGTTTTGAAAGCTCGTCAACAATCCAATAACCAGCATTGTGTTTAGTATTGCTATACTTTGAATCAAAATTTCCTAATCCAACAAATGTTTTAATTTTGTTCGCTTCCTTCATTTTCTGAAGATTTATTTTCTTCTTCATCAGAAGATTTTTCATCTATTTCTTCTTCAGTTTCTAACTCTTCATCTTGCTCCTCTTTTGGTACTTGGACTGAAACAATAGTTGCATCATCACTAGTAATGATTTCAAAATCATCAAACTCTAAATCAGAAACGTGTAAAATGCTTCCAAGTTCTAATGTAGAGATATCAATTTCAATAGACTCTGGTACTTTAGAGGCGGGACAACTTACTTCTAGTTCTAATAGTGTTTGAGTCATCATTCCACCCATTTTAACTCCTGGTGACTCACCATTAAGAACAATGGGAATTGATAAATTAATTTTATCTTTAAGGCTCACACCATACAAATCTATATGAATTATTTCTTCTGAAACAGGGTGATATTGAATCTCTTTAAAAATTGCATGTAATGCTTTTTCATTAATATTTATTGAAAATACTCTTGAAGAAGACCTTAAAGCATCATACATATGTTTTTTTTCTATATAAAATGGAAATGGTTTTTCAGATGATGAATAAAAAATACCTGGTACCATGTCATTATTTCTCAAATATTTTGAACTCTTATTTCCCAGTTCTTTTCTTTCATTGAGTTCAATTTTAAATTCCGCCATTTTTCCTCCGTTTATACATTAAATAAGGCACTTACAGATTCACCACTATGAATATTTGCGATAGCATTTGCAAAAAGCGGTGCAACTGAGATAATTTCAAGTTTTTCAAAGTACTTTTTTTCAGATAATTGCACAGTATTTGCAACAATTACTTTTTCAATTGATGATTTCATTATTTGATCAATTGCATCATCAGAAAATAAACCATGAGTAGCTACAGAAACAACAGATTTGGCACCATTTTCCATTGCTGTTTCCGCTGCATTTATCATACTTCCTGCTGTATCAATCATATCATCCAAAATTATAACTTTTTTTGATTCAAGATTTCCAATCATGTGAAGAACTTTGGCTTTATTCGGTTCTATTCTTCTTTTATCAATCAAAGCAAATCCAACACCAAGATGTTTTGCATAGGATTGTGCCATTGGGGCTCTTCCCACATCTGGAGCTAAAATGACAGTATCTTTTGAATTTGGTTGCAACTTTTTCAAATGTTTTAAAATAATTTTTCTAGCATATAAATGATCAAATGGCAAATGTGTAAATCCTTGAATTTGAGCTGAATGCAAATCCATTGCCAACACTCTACTTGCACCAACACTTGCTAAAATATCCATCATAGCTCTAGCCGAAATTGGTACTCGTGGTTGATCTTTTCTGTCTTGTCTAGCATAACCGTAGTAAGGTATTACTGCTGTAACTCTATCTGCTGAAGCCCTTACAGCCGCATCAATCATTAATACTAACTCAAGAATATTTTCTGCAGGAGGATGAGTAGATTGAATTACAAATACATCTTGTCCTCTAATATTTTCTTCATATTTAAACCATAGTTCACCATCAGCAAATTGTCGAAATGTAGATTTACCTATTTTTACATTCAAATTTTTAGCAATTTCATTAGCTAAAATGTTATTTGATCTTCCAGAAAATATTTTCATGTTCTTTCTCTTAATTTAGTTGCCGGGCTTGGACTCGAACCAAGATTGACGGCGTCAAAGGCCGCAGTCCTGCCATTGGACGACCCGGCAAAAAAAAATTTTGCTGGGATGGTAGGATTCGAACCTACATCAGCCCGGTTAACAGCCGAGTGTCTTGCCATTAGACCACATCCCATGAATCTTTTAAATTAGTATTCAAATATTTTTTTATGTTTAATCGGTTTAACGAGGTGTGTTTTAATTTGATTAATTTTTCTTTCTGCATTTAATACAGTTTTAAAATCATCAAAAATTCCAAACACAGTCGATCCAGAACCCGACAAACTAGCATATGATGCTCCATTTTGAAGCAATTTTTTTTTTAAATCACCAATTCTTGGATATGTCCGAAATACTATAGATTCAAAATCGTTTTCAAAAAACTTTTGCATAGATTTCCATTTAAATTTTAATCTATGAATATCACTAAACTTAGATTTGATTGATTCTTCGTACAAGGAGTTTTTTAAGTTATTAAATGCCCAAGAGGTTGAAATATTAATATCAGGCAAAAGTATTAATATATAATTAATTTTTGGCAAAGAAATTTTTTTTAAATCACCACCAAAACCTTGCCCCAATTGAGTGCCGCCATCAAAGAAAAATGAGATGTCAGAACCTAGTTTCGAAGCTATTTCTTTTAATAGAGTTAAATTAATATTTAAGCTGAACAACCTACTTAAACCTAGCATAACTGATGCGCAATTACTTGACCCTCCTCCTAATCCAGAACCTATAGGTATGTTTTTAGATAGATCAATAGAAACTGGGCTTATTTGTGGAAATTTTTTTTTCATTTCATAATAAGCTTTATAACATAAGTTATTTTCATCTTTAGGAATATTAGGATCATTAACTTTTAAATTAAATTTTTTATTTGGAGTTATTTTGATTTCATCAAATAATGAAATTTCTTGAAAAATAGTTTCTAAGTTATGTCTTCCATCAAATCTTTTATTTAAAATTTTAAGACCTATATTAATCTTAGCATATGATTTTAAATTTATAGAAATATTTACCTCTTTAGTTACTAACAGTAATTATAGCTAAAGCTTCAATACCCGATGAATTTTTATGAAATCCCAACATGTCTTTTGTTGTTAATTTGACAGATACATTATCGCTGGGAATGTGAATTTCACTTGAAATTTTTTTAATAATTTTATGAACATAATTACTAATTTTAGGTTCTTGTAAAATTATAGTTGAATCTATATTATTTATTTTATATCCCTTGTCAATAATTAATTGATTTGCTTTTTTTAAAAAAAACAAACTGGACTTGTCTTTCCATTTTTGTTCTGAACTTGGAAAATATTTACCAATATCTCCCAAAGACAAAGAACCTAACATAGCATCAACAATTGAATGTGATAATACATCACCATCCGAATGACCTATACTACCTTTTTTTGATGGTATTTTTACTCCTCCTATAATTAAAGGGTAATCATAACCTAATTGATGAGCATCATATCCTATTCCTGTTCTTATCATAAAGTTTTTAGAATTGCTTGAGCAATCAATAAATCCTCCTTATTCGTTAATTTTATATTGAAGTTATTACCTAAAACCAATGCAACTATTCCACCAATTTTTTCAACCAATCCTGACTCATCTGTTGATTCAAAATTATTATCTGAACTATATTCAAATGCTTTCTTTAAGATTGAAACCTTGAAAGATTGGGGGGTTTGAGCAAACCAAATTTTATCTCTATCTAATGTTTTTGTTATTTTTTTTTTATCTTTTGAAATTTTAATTGTATCAGATGAAGGAACTGCAATAATAGCTCCATCAAATTGATTTGTTAATTCTATTAATTTATTTATCCATTTCATTTGAATAAATGGTCTAACAGAATCATGAATTACAACAACATCAAAAAAATCTTTAATTTTTTTAAAAGCATTCAAAACACTTTTTTGTCTAGTTTCTCCTCCTTCAACAAAATCTAATTTTGAACTTAAAGACAAATTAATTACAGACTTCTTATAATATTCCAAATCATCTTTTGGAAGAGATATAATTATCTCATCAAACTGTTTTGATGCATCAAAGCATCTTAAAGATTTAAGGAAAAGTGGTTCCCCATCAAATTCAATAAATTGTTTTTTTGTTGATAAAGTTGAATCAAATCTTGACCCACTACCCCCAGCCAAAATTATACCTGCATTTTTCATAATTTATTATTTTATAATCATTGCATCACCGTAGCTCAAAAATCTATAATCTTTTTTTAATGCTTCCTTATATGCATTAAATAAAAATTCTCTTTCAGTAAACGCACATAAAAGCATTAAAAGTGTGGACTTTGGTTGATGAAAATTTGTAATTATAGCATCTGTCATTTTAAAATCATAGGGAGGAAAAATAAACTTATCAGTCCATCCTCGTTTTGGAGTAACTTGGAAACCAGACACAACTACAGTTTCAAGAGCTCTCACAGATGAAGTTCCAACTGCAAAAATATTTTTACCTCTTTCCCTGGTTTCATTAATCATCAGAGCAGTTTCTGGGGGAACATGAAAATATTCTGAATCCATTGTATGCCTAGTTAAATCCTCAACTTGAACAGGCCTAAAGGTTCCTAAACCTATGTGAAGTACTATTTTACCAATTTTAGCTCCTTTATCTGTAATCTTTTTGATTACAGAATCCGTAAAATGAAGTCCAGCTGTTGGAGCTGCTACCGCACCTCTATTTGATGCAAAAACAGTTTGATATCTTTCTTTATCTTTTTCAGTATCCTCTCTACCAATGTAAGGAGGTAATGGAGCATGACCTATTCTATCAATAATATTATAAAAATCTTCGTTCTCATATTCAAATCTAACTACTCTTCCACCAGAAACAGTATTATCTATTACATCACAATGAACATTATCAGTAAAATGAAGTTTATTTCCTATTCTAACTTTTCTAGCGGGCTTTACAAGAACTTCCCATAAATCATTTTCTAACTCTCTCAATAAAAAAACTTCTACTTTGGCATCTGTTCTATCTTTAATTGCAAAAAGTCTTGCAGGAAAAACTTTAGTTTCATTCAAAATAACCAAATCATTTTTTTTAACGTAATCTGGTAAATTATGAAATTTTTTATGTTCAATTGTTTGATCTTTTTTATTTAAGACCATAAGTTTTGAATGGTCTCTTCGTGGCCATGGTTCTTGAGCTATTCGAGATTTTGGAAGTTTATAATCAAAATCATTTAGTCTAAGTTTTACTCGTTTTTCAAAAAGCATATAATTCTCCTAATTATTAAATAAAATTTGTTGTTTGTTTTTAAATTCAATTCCCAAATAATCAAATGCTTTGATTTCAGCTACTCTTCCTCTAGCTGTTCTCTTAATAAAACCCTCCTTAATAAGAAAAGGCTCATAGACATCTTCAATTGTTTGGGAATCCTCACTGATAGCAACACTTAATGAATTTAATCCAACTGGACCTCCACTAAATTTTTCTACAAGAGCAGATAAAATATCTCTATCCATATTATCAAGTCCGTATTCATCAATTCCTAACTTTGATAAAGACTTCATAGCTATTTTTTTATTTATTTTACCATTAGCCTTAATATCAGCATAATCCCTAGTTCTTCTCAAAATTCTATTGGCAATTCTAGGGGTACCCCTAGACCTAGATGCAAGCTCTTTTGCTCCTTCCGAATCAATTTCAACAGAAAGTATTTTCGCGGATCTTTTTATTATTTCCATGAGGTTTTCATCATTATAAAAATCTAACCTTAATACCACACCAAATCTATCTCTCATTGGTGAAGTTAAACTACCCAATCTTGTTGTTGCTCCTATTAATGTAAATGGTTCTATATTTAATCGAACACTTCGTGCACTAGGCCCTTTATCTATTAAAATATCTAAACCATAATCTTCCATTGCAGAATATAAATATTCTTCCACAACTTTATTAATTCTATGAACCTCATCAATAAACAACACATCTTTATCTTTTAAATTTGTCAAAATCCCTGCTAAATCTGCAGCTCTTTCCATTACAGGGCCAGAAGTTTGCTTAAGACCAACATTTAATTCTTTTGAAATAATTTGAGCTAATGTGGTTTTCCCTAATCCAGGAGGTCCAAATAAAAGAACATGATCTAATGATTCTGATCTTTTTTGAGAAGCATCGATATATAATTTTAAATTTTCAATAACTTCATTTTGTCCAATAAATTCATTAAAAGAAGATGGGCGTAGTGATTGGTCAAGATTAAAATCATCATCTTGAGAGGTTGGATTAATTATATTTTCATTAGTCATTAATGTTTAAAAAAGTTTAGATGTAAAGCTAAATAGCATAGTTTAATTTAATATCAGACCAATGCGATTCCAATTGATTGATTAAATTCAATTACTTATTTAAAAGTTTTTTAGCTATTGTAACTATATTTTTTACACTCAAACCGAGTTTTTCCATCACTATATTTCCTGGAGCAGAAGCACCAAATCTATCTATTCCAATAGATTCACCTTTTCTACCTGAATAAAATTTAGACCATCCAATAGTTGTTCCTGCTTCAATTGTAATAATAGGAATATCATTATCACCAAAATCAGTTCCTTTAAATAATTCCCAACTAGGAATTGATACTACTTGAGCAGAGATTTGCTCCTTAATCAACTCATCTCGTGCATTAATAGCTAATGCGACCTCTGAACCACATCCTAAAAGAATTAAGTCTGGCCTCTCTTCTTGTTTTTCTATCCAATTTAAACCTTCTTTTGAACGATTCACTGCATCCAAATTAATGATTGGAAGTTTTTGTCTGGTTAATAGAATTGCTGTGGGACCATCATTTTCCAATGCTATTTTCCAAGCATCTGTTGTTTCATTAGCATCTGCAGGTCTTATTACAGTTAGACCAGGAATTAACCTCAAAGACATTGTCTGTTCAATTGGTTGATGAGTAGGACCATCTTCACCTACTCCTATACTATCATGAGTAAAAATATAAATCACTTTGATTCCCATCAAAGCTGACAAGCGAATAGCTCCTCGCATGTAATCTGAAAATATTAAAAAAGTTGCCACGTATGGAACTACACCACCATGCACAGCCATACCATTTGCAATTGATGCCATCGCATGCTCTCTAACACCATAATGAATGTTATTTCCATCAAAATTTTGTTTATTAAATACTTTTTTATTTTTTTGATATGAATTATTAGAAGGTTCTAAATCTGCAGAACCTCCAAACAAATTATCTATGGATTCTGCTAAACTATTTAAAACTTTACCAGAAGCAGATCTGGTAGCTAAAGGTCCATCTGCTTGGTTGAAATTTGGCAATGAATCTTTCCAATTAATCGGAAAAATACCTTTCATAGCATTTTCATATTGATTTTTTAAATCAGGAAATTCATTTCCATATTGATAAAATAATTGATTCCATTTATTTTCATTTTTTTCACCATTATTAATAGCACTAAAATGATTTTTTGATTCTTTAGGTATATAAAATTTCTCATTATAATCCCAATCTAAATTCTTTTTTGCTTGTTTTAATCCTTCATCTCCAAGTGGAGATCCATGAACAGAAGAAGTTCCTTGATTTGGACTTCCATAACCAATAATTGTTTTTACTTTAATTAATGATGGCCTGTTATCTTTTTTTGCAGTTTCAATAGCCATATCAATTAAATCAATATTATTTCCATCATCAACACTTTGAACATGCCAATTATATGATTCAAATCGCTTAACCACATCTTCTGTAAAAGCTAAATCTGTAGAACCATCAATTGTAATATTATTGTCATCATAAAGATAAATTAATTTTCCTAAATTTAAATGACCTGCCAATGACGCTGCCTCTGAAGCAATTCCTTCCATTAAGTCTCCATCAGACACTATTCCGTAAACATGATGATCAACAACATTAAGATTAGATTTATTATATTTCTTTGATAAAAATCTTTCTGACATTGCCATACCAATACCATTAGCAAAACCCTGACCTAAGGGTCCAGTAGTAGTCTCTACTCCAGGTGTATGACCATACTCTGGATGACCAGGAGTTTTACTGTCCCATTGTCTAAAGTTTGTTAATTCATCCAAAGATAAATCATATCCTGATAAATGTATTAGAGCATATAATAAAGCTGATCCATGTCCAGCAGATAAAACAAATCTATCTCTGTCATACCAATTTGGATTTTTTGGATTATGCTTCAAATGTCTTTTCCAAATCACGTATGCCATTGGTGCTGCACCAAGAGGAAGTCCTGGATGACCTGAATTTGCAGATTGAACTGCATCAGCAGCCAAAAATCTTAGTGTATTAATTGTTAGATTATCTAAATCTTTTGACATTATAATTTCCCTTTCAAAGTTGATTTTAAATATTTTCCAGTGTGAGACAATTTATTTTTAACTATTTCTTCTGGTAATCCTTGTGTTACCAATTCACCACCCTTGTGTCCTCCCTCAGGACCCAAATCTATAATCCAATCAGCCATTTTTATAACATCAAGGTTATGTTCAATGATAATTACTGTATTTCCTTTATCTACCAAACGATTTAATACTTTTAATAGCATCTTTACATCCTCAAAATGTAAGCCCGTTGTTGGTTCATCAAGAATATAAATAGTTCTTCCAGTTCCTATTCTTGATAATTCGGAAGATAATTTCACTCTTTGTGCTTCTCCACCTGATAAAGTAGTAGCTTGTTGTCCCAATCTAATATACCCCAAACCTACATCTTTTAAAGTTTGTAACCTTCTATTTATTTGTGGAATATTTTCAAAAAAATTAAATGCTTCATCGACAGTCATTCCTAAAACATCAGCAATATTTTTATCCTTAAATTTAATTTCAAGTGTTTCTCTATTATATCTTAATCCTTTACATACTTCACATACTACGTAAACATCAGGTAAAAAATGCATTTCTATTTTAATTATTCCATCTCCGCAACAAGATTCACACCTTCCACCCTTCACATTAAATGAAAATCTTCCCGGTTTATATCCTCTTAATTTTGATTCTGATACATTTGAATATAATTCTCTTATATAAGTAAATACACCTGTATAGGTTGCAGGGTTTGATCTGGGTGTTCTTCCAATAGGTGACTGATCAATATCTATTACTTTATCCAAGTATAATAAACCATCAACTGATTTGTAATTTAGAGATTTTTTTCTTGAATTATTAAGTTGGCTACTTAAAATTGGAAAAAATGTTTCATTAACTAGAGTACTTTTACCAGAACCAGAAACTCCCGTAACACATATTAATTTTCCAAGTGGAAATTTTACATCAATCTCTTTCAAATTATTTCCAGATGCTCCAAATAATGATACAAATTTTCCATTTCCACTTCGCCTTTTACGAGGCAATTCAATATTTTTTTTGCCAGAAATATAAGGACCAGTAATTGATTTCCTTGATTTCTTTATTTCTAATGGACTGCCGGCAAAAACAACTTTACCACCATTTTCTCCTGCACCAGGACCTAAATCGATAACGTAATCAGCTCTTTCAATTGTTTCCCTATCATGTTCAACAACTAACACTGTATTTCCAAGATCTCTTAATCTTTCTAGTGTATTTATCAATCTTACATTATCTCTTTGGTGTAATCCGATTGATGGCTCATCCAGTACATATAAAACTCCCATTAATTGGGAACCAATTTGTGTAGCTAATCTAATTCTTTGAGCCTCTCCACCTGATAAAGTAGTAGCTGTTCTATCTAAAGTTAAATATTCTAATCCAACGTTAACTAAAAACTGTAATCTTTCTTTAACTTCTTTTAAAATTTGTTCAGCTATATTTGCTTCAGTTTTTGAAATTTTTAAATTTTGAAAAAAAATTAATAAATCCTCAACTGACAATTCAGAAATTTGTCCAATATTATAATTTGCAATTTTGACAGACAAACTCTCTTTGTTGAGCCTACAACCTTTACAACCGGGACAATTTTGCATACTCATAAATCGTTCTATCCAATCTCGAATACTTGTTGAATTAGTTTGATGATATCTTCGCTCTAAATTTTTAATAACTCCTTCAAAACCACCATCATATTCACCTTTGAATTTTTTTGATTTATAGTATAATTTAATATTATCATTTCCTGTTCCATGTAATAATACAAAACGAGCTTTTTCAGACAACCTATACCAAGGAGTTGTAAATTTAAAGTCATAATATTCTGCTAAACTTTTCAGAATTGAACTATACCAATTTCCTCTTGGTTGCTCACCTAATGGAACAATAGCTCCTTGAATAAGTGATTTTTTTTTATCTGGAACGAGTAAGTCTGGATCAATTTCCATTTTAGTGCCTAATCCATCACACGTTTTACAAGCACCATATGGTGAATTAAATGAAAACATTCTAGGTGATATTTCTTCTATACTTAAATCACATTTCGGACATGAAAAATTTTCACTATATAAATGTTCTTGATTGGGTAAAATGTTAACAATTATTAATCCTGAACCCATTTTTAGACCAAGTTCAATAGAATCCGTAATTCGTTCTTTGATATCTTTTTCTATAATAATTCTATCTATTACCACTTCAATATTATGTTTTTTATTTTTATTTAAAATTATTTTTTCAGATATATCTCTTAATTTTCCATCAACTCTTACCCTTACAAAACCTTCTCGTTTTAAATTTTGAAAAATATCTTTAAACTGACCCTTTCTTCCTCTAATTACTGGAGCTAAAATCTGTAATTTAGTTCCTATATCATTTAATAATACTGAATCAACAATTTGTTGAACAGTTTGCTTAGATATTAAATCTCCACAATTATAACAATATGGTTTTCCAATTCTAGCATACAACAAACGTAAATAATCATGTATTTCTGTAACGGTTCCTACTGTAGATCTAGGATTTCTAGATGATGATTTTTGTTCTATTGAAATTGCAGGAGATAAACCTTCAATGTAGTCTACATCAGGTTTTTCCATTAGTCCTAAAAATTGTCTGGCATATGCTGATAAAGATTCAACATATCTTCGTTGTCCTTCAGCATATATAGTATCAAAAGCTAAAGATGATTTTCCTGATCCAGACAAGCCAGTTATTACAACAAATTTATTCCTTGGTATTTCAATATTTATATTTTTCAGGTTGTGCTCTTTGGCACCTTTTATAATTATTTTTTTCAATGTAGACATTTTTACAACCAAGTAAATTATTTCTTAAAAAAATTTTATCAAATAGTTAAACTTAATTATTTATTAAATATTTTTATTTAAAAGCATAACTGTTGGAAAGTCTGAAATAATTCCATCTACACCATTTTCTAATAACCATTTTTTTGATGGAAAATTATTTACAGTCCAAGCATTGATTTTTAAACCTCTTTTTTTATAATATAAAATTAATTCTTTATTAATTAAATGTGCTTCAATATGAATTAAATCTGGATGAACAATATTTACCAACCAAGGTTTTGATAAAATTAATGGCACATTCAAATTTGACCATAAATAAGCTGTTGCAAATTTTTTATCCATTATTTTAACAAATAATAAAACTAATGGATTAAAGCTTGAAATTATGACCCTATTTTTAATTTTGTTATCTTTTAAAATTCTCAAAACAAATGGAACTGATTTTAAATCAAACAAAAATCTTGATTTAATTTCAATATTAAAAATAATATTTTTAGGTAATTCATTAATTAAATCAATTAATTTTGGAATTGAAATATGATTTTTATCTAAAAATTTAATAGATGTATTAAATTTTTTTATTTCAGAATAATATTTATTAAAAATATAACCTAAGCCATTTGTTTCAGTTTCTAAATCATAATTATGCGAACAAACTATATGATTATCCTTTGTCCTAACAACATCTACTTCAATACCATTAATACCCTTATTAATTAAATTTTTAAAACCTTCAATTGTATTTTCCGGAAATTCATTTGGAACGCCCCTATGCCCCATCATTAAAGGACCGTTTGAAAATAGATAATCAGTGTTTAAAGGCTTCCAAAAAAATAAATGTTTCACAATAAAAAAAAAGAAACAAAAAATTATTACATATAAAATCATTGAGCTTGAAATAAAATCTTTCTTTTTGAATGATTTTTAATTGAATTTTTATTAAAAGAAATATTTCTATAATTACCATTTAAGTAAAGTGGAGTTTGATCATCATAATGAATAGATTGGGGATTTCCAGATTGTCCAGTAGTTAAAATAAATGCCGTACTATCTAAATTGGAAAAATCTACTATTCTTCTAAATGAAGCTCCAGCCGTTTGTAAAAAAGGTTCAGAAAAAGAATATTCACCATTATTTATTGTTGTTGATGAACCACCACTTTCAAAAGGACCAATATTAAAATTAAAAATTCTATCTAATATTTTAATTTCATTGCCAATTGAATGACGAAATGTCAATTTATGTAATCTTCCCCACCACCAATTAACAGGAGAGTAACCTAGTTCATTTTCAAGTTGTAATACTCCCTCCTTAACAGATTTTATTATTATATCCTCTAAATTTTCAACATAGTTTAATGTTTCAATGTCATCCACCCACGAAGAATACTCTCCAAACATTAATCCTTCTAGATTTCTTAAAGATATTGCCCAATTTCCCCTTCCACCAACAGGACCAATCCAAGAAGAATATATATTTTCTCCGATGACTTTCATTTCATCTAAGTAAATATTTTTTAATATTTTCATTAAAATTACACTAAAAATTAAAGGCTCTTTACTATCAGTCTTGAAATTTCCATCCCAATTTTTTAGCAATTCAATTGAATATTCAATATTATCATCTAAATAATTATAATTTTTAAAAGGAACTATTATTTTTTTTGATAGTTTCCTTGCGAAAGGCGAAATAAGATCATTTTGAATTATTTTCATATCATTTTGATTTAAATTATTTCTGTCATTTATTAACTCAAATATTCTATCATATCGGGAACTATTATGCCATAAGCTTGAAACATAATGATTATAATCATTAGAAATTGTTTTATTATTTGCTGTTATAATGTATCCTCTATCAGGATTAAACTCATATGGCATTTCATCAAAAGGAATATATCCTTTCCAATCATATTTTGATGTTTCTCCAGGTAATGGTAAAAGAAAATTCCCACCATCCCTAATAGGTATTTTACCCACTGCTCTCCATCCAATATTACCGTCAACATCAGCATAAATTATATTTTGAGCTGGTGAAGACATACCCGAAACAGCATCGGAAAAATCATTCCAGTTAGTCATCTTATTTAAGTTTATAAAAGATTCTATTTCATTCCAATATTCATTACCTACCCAACTAAATGAAAAAACATTATTTGATTTTTTTGTCAAAGTATGAATATCTGAAATTATTGGTCCTCTATGAGTTTCCCTAATTTGAATTAATTTTTCTTTATCGCCTCTTATTTTTATTTTTTCATATCTTATATTCATATCAATATATTTTCCATTAAAAAAATATTGATTTTCATCTTCAGGGTTTATTTTTTCATGATAAAAATCTAAATCATCTGACATTAAATTAGTAAATCCCCAAGCTGTTTTTTCATTCTGCCCAATTATGATAAAGGGAACTCCCGGAAAAGTAACGCCAGACACATTAAAATCACCACCATTAAGGTGCATCTCATACCAAATTGATGGTTGAATCATTCCTAGGTGAGGATCATTTGATAAAATTGGTCTTCCTGAAATTGTTTTTGAACCATCAACCACCCAACTATTTGAACCCAAATGTCCTGTTGCTGTTCCTAATATTTTTCTTATTTTCTTATCAACATGAACAATTTCTTCCCAAATATTAGAATTATCAAATTTTATTTCTGGAAGTTCATTTGGTTTTTCATTTGGGAAATATGGCCATAATTCTAATGTTTTCTTTGCTCCCATCATAGATGCAACTTTTCCAAATAACATTTCAGGATACCAAGATTGTGAAAGTGAATAAGCCATCAACTTTGAAAAACCTGATATATGGTATGGTTCCCATTTAATTGGCTTTATTTGTAAAATTTTAAATTCAATAGGCAAATTATTTCCTAATTCTGATATATATTTATTTATTCCTTCACAAAATTTGTTCAAAATATTTAGTGAATTTTCATCTAAATCATTTATCATTTCTTTTGAAATTTTGGGGATACCCCAAGTTCGTATGAATTGATCTATTTCAATACTTTCCTCACCGAGAATTTCTGATAATTTTCCTTCCGAAGTATATGCGTTAATAGTTAATTGAAATAATCTTTCTCGTGCCATTAAATAACCAGCAGTAAAAAAAAGATCATCATTATTTTCAGCAAATATATGTGGTGATCCAAAATCGTCAAAATATACCTCTACATCCTTTTTTATATCGTCAAAGCTTAAAATCCCCTCATATTTTATTTTTGGTGATTTA
>Ga0209036_1000397_pt1 | contig 18873 bp, 12 predicted proteins | sample MarorgKNORR_S2LV_3_FD_188222 | JGI IMG/M metagenome (GOLD analysis project Ga0209036, IMG submission 188222) | Marine microbial communities from the Southern Atlantic Ocean, analyzing organic carbon cycling - DCM_A/KNORR_S2/LV (SPAdes) (version 2) | ecosystem: Environmental > Aquatic > Marine >... | reverse complement strand
ATTGCCATTATGAAATCTACATCTTCTTCAACTAAACTTAATTTTTCTGATTCTACATTATATGGTACACCATAACCAGAATCTCCAACATCATCTCTACAATTTATCCTCATCCAATCGCCTTTCCGATTCCTTTCCTCAAAAGTGACGTTACCGATTATTCTTGCTCCATCTTCTTCGGGGCGTAACTTAAAATCCTCTCGGAGACATTTCGTTACAATTTCTAAATCTTCAGCCAAATTATTACTTTCATTTTGTGAACCGAATTTACCATGTCCCCACGCTTCGCTAATGTAATACATTTCTCTGAGAGTAGATGATTTGCCTGAATCTATCATTTGTTCGATAAACTCAGTCACATGTAATGAACGTAAAAGTTGCCTTGCTGAGCCAAGACTTGTTGCATCTCTAGTACTCTTTTTTTTACCATATTTGTAAACGCCCAATTTATTATCAAATCCAATATTTGTTTTAGACCTAACAGGCAGAGTCATGGACGGAGGAACTCCTTTTTCCATTTTATTATGCATTTCTGAAGCAATATCTTTCAGTGCATCTTTTACCTCTTCCTTTGTTTTTCTTTGCCCGACATTACTCATTCAGAACCCTCCTCAAAATCAGCGAAAATATTTATCCCCTCTGAATTATTTTTTCCTTCTTCCACCAAATCTCTATCTGATGCAATCTCATTAACTTCTTGCGAATCAGAGTTAGAAATTTCATTTCTAATAGCGGTCAAAGCTTCGCTTTTTCGTATTTCTTCTAGTATTTTTTCATCAATCTTGGTAGCGCCAATGATATCTCCATTCCCTCTGAAGAAAACATCTGTATCTGTCCAATCCCCCTTACTAAGTCCTGAAAGTGATACACTAATTGTTGTTGAAGTACCTGGATTCAGAGTATCAAGTCGCCAAGCCCATATCCCCCTAGCTTCTTTTCTCCCTCCATTCGAATTTTCAACCATAGAAATATTTTCATTCTCAGGCCATTTTAGAAGAATTGTATATGCACGAGCCCTTGCAGTATAATTGAAAATTTTAATTGAACATGTCGCAAGTTTTCTTTCTTTATCCCACCCCAACTCTTCTTCACAAAATACTGCATTCATTATTTGAGTTATTACTGGCGCCAAATCAGGCTCCTCTCTTCCTAATATTTTCGATGTTTTCTTTGCAATCTCAGGTAGAATTACATTAACTAATTCGAATTTTTCCCTTGCCTTTTTTCGCTGGTCTTTCTTTTTAAGATGATTTTTTAAACCTCTTCCAACTTCTAAAAGCCCTTTTCTGATTTCATCAAATACCTCTTCGTTATCGGCCACAGCTTCTTTTGCTTCACTAGTAAATTGAACATTGGTGGAGGCGAGATGAATCAGTACTGCGGCAGCTCCCTTAGGCAACCCCTTTCCTCCCGGATGGTCCAAACCATATCTCTTCCAATCAATAGACTCTATCGCCTTCGTTAGTGCACAACCTCCTTGTTGGTACATTAGAGGAACTCTATTTGCAAACCGTAATACTTCTATGGGACCATCTGCAGAAAGATCTCCTCCGAAAACAAGCCCCACTTCTATCTGAAATGGATTACCCTGACTGACTGTGGGGAGCCTCGTCACTGTAGATGCGAATCTTGAATCAATTGCCTTCGAAAGTCCCTTTTTAATTAACAAATCATCTATTGGAGATAAGCAATCTGTGGGCGGAGGAAGTAACTTAACCTTCTGAAAAGATATTATTAATTTCTTAGCATCTTCTGAATTAATTCTTTTTGGTATTCTATCATCTTCTATATCGGAAGTAGACAGAACTTCTTTTGCTGCTCTAACACTAACTCCTGAAAAATTATGCCTAAGGAAAGAGGTCATTTTCCGTTGCTCTGATTCCCTCAACATTCTTTGCAGTGTTCCCAATTGTATTCCATGCGGATGAGGTTTAATTTCTTCTACTACTCTTGGTAATCTTTCACTAGTTCTAATCCATTCTCCCTGTTCTATTATTTCTCCATCTCTTCCTCTAACAATTAGGCTAATTGTTGCATGTGGATTTACAATCGATGTCATTCTTAGATATTGATATACCGATTGCTTACCACGTTGATATTTAGCTTTCATAATCGTTGATATTTTTAATCCATGTTCCACTTCTTCTCCAGTGCTGTCATCAATCCAAATTTCTCTTCTTTCCTTCGATTTAATTGCTTTATTCTTTCTTGTATCTAGCCCTAATTCTACAAATACAGCAGACGAATCATTAGCGATTTTTGAAATTACACGAGTCTTAGCGCCCGTAGTTAGTTGTGCGTACATTACAACCCCCGTAATTCCAATACCTTGCTGCCCTCTAGTTTGACGAATCGCATGAAATCTCGAACCTAACAGAAATTTACCAAATACATTTTCAATTGCATCTCTTGGGATTCCAGGACCATTGTCTTGTGATATTAATTCTATATCTTCACCCTTTAATCTATTAATTTCTACTACAATATTTGGTAGAATTCGCGCCTCTTCACAAGCATCTAACGAGTTATCAACAGCTTCTTTAACAGCAGTAATCAAAGATCTTTGAAGGGAATCAAATCCTAGAAAGTGTTTATTCTTCTCAAAGAACTCACTTACAGCAATTTGTTTTTGTTTTCCGGATATATCTCTTGCATCCACCATTGTGTTCCCTCCACTTGGTCCTCCCATGTCCTAATGACCTGGGGCCAACTTGTGATGAATGGATGGGAACTCCTTAGGCTATTGAAACATGCGCTTGCCGAAATGAAGAAAGACTATATTTTCAATGATTTTAGAATGGGCATGATTAACACCATTGTCACTATTGCTCAAAGTGAATTAATCGCATATCTAGGAATGATATTAATTTTAACAGCATTTTTTTTAGAGACTCGTGATATTCTTCATAGTAAGGCCGCGCCATATCTAGGATTGATGGCATTAGGTTCAGGATTATTAGCAGTCCGTGCTTATTTTATTGATGAATGGGCATTTTTAATTTTAGAAATAGCATGGTTCATGGCCGCAATTTGGGGCGTTTGGAGTCTTTCTAAGAAAAAAGATCCGGACTCCACGCAGTAATGTGCCCTGTAAATGCGCTAGCCATTACAGTGAGAGGACTTGCCAAGTAGAGTTTCCCAGGTCCCGACCTACCTTGGAAATTTCTATTTATTGCCGAAATTGAAACTTGCTCGTTATTATCACTTACTCCAGGTCCCGCCCCTATACATGCTCCACAACCCGGATCAATTAATTTTACACCCGCCTCTTCAAACATCTTAGTCCATCCATTTTTTTCTGATAATTCTTTGACTGTTTTTGATCCAAACTGGATATAACAATCTACTCCTTCTGCTATTTTTAATCCAGCGTCTAAAGCCGCCTTTGTCACTTCTGCATAATATGCGAAATCGTCATCTTTCCCTGCAGTACATGAGCCGGCATATGCTATATCGATATTCACAATACCCAACTCATCGATATAGGCGCCATTTGTTGGGTCCGAAGGTATTCCTTTGTCAGGATCTCCAGGATGTGCTACCATCGGTTTAATCTCATCTAAGTCTATTGTATGGACTCCACCATGGTAAAATGCCCCTTTATCGGCTGTAATAAATTCATCAACGATATCCTCTCTTTTCACTCCATTTCTTCTTTTCATCAACCATTCTACTGTCAAATCATCCGGGTCACATATCCCAGTCTTTGCACTACATTCAGTGGCCATATTACACAGAGTAGCTCTTTCATCCATCGATAAACTTGAGAGCCCGGGCCCACCAAATTCCATACTTCTATCAAGAGTTTCTGATTTTGCGGCATATTTCCATAAGATATGTAATATAACATCTTTAGCAGTGCATCCTGGATGAAGATTTCCCTTTAAATTAAATCTGATACTTTCTGGAACCTTTACGAATGCAAATTGATTATGAATTAAATTTGCATATTCCGTAGACCCGACTCCATAAGTCAATGCATTACTTGCGCCTCCCATACAAGTATGACTATCAGTCGCCTGGATAAAATCCCCAACATCAATAAATTCTTCTCTCGCAACTTGGTGACATATCCCTGGAGATACTCCATTGATAGCCGAATAATCTCGAACACCAGTATGTTTTTGAAAATCATTCTGCATATCTCTTAAAGTTTGAATCTTATCTTTAAATTTACCAAATCGGGGCACTCCTGTCGCATACAACAAATGATCCTCAAATACTGCAAATTTGGGGGGATTGGGAATTTGATATTCCTCTCCATATTCTGATTTTAAAAATTCATGAACTTGCGCAGTAGTGAATTCGTGAGAATAACCTCCATCAACAGATGCCAATACTGCATCTCCTGGTTTGACAAATCCTTGAGAAGAATCTTTAGAAATTAATTTTTTAGAAATAATTTTTTCTACCATTGTCATTGGATGAGGATTTTTATTAATTTCAGGTAGTTGGATGTTTCCTGAGGCAAGTTTCTTTGCAAAGGGAAATATTCCTCCATTTTCTAATATCAGTTGAGTGACAGGGTCATATTTATTAGTAAATTCATTCAAATCAATACTCTCTCCGCCCTGCAGTCTTTGAAGCATAGAATGATCTCCCATTAATTGCCCCAAATTTATATTATTTCTCTCATGTATTGGAGCGAAAGATGCGGCAATAACAATCCTTATTCCTGACCATTTTTCACACTGTGGTGCCGTTTCTCTACTTGACCCTGTCCCTTTTCTATGGCCTGAAACAATAACTTCAAAATTTCCATTTTTTAAAGCATGAGAATCGAAAACACGCCGGCCATCATGTAAAAGTCCAGCGTATGCATTTTCAGCAATTTTTGAGGGGTCATAGTCAAAACAAACCCATGCAGGAGTCATTACATCCGTATTTATGTCATCTAATAAATCATCAACATTCAAATCTTTCATTTTAAGATTCAAACCCTCATATAATTGTTTTCTGATTAGATCTAAATCTTTAGTCAGGAATAGAACTCTTTTATCAGGATTTAGAGAAATTTTCGAAGGTGGCCATAACTTATCCTCCATCCACTCAACCCCTTCTACACCTTGCCATGGTCCAGTGATATATCACCATTCTCAATTTTTTCTTTACGTTTAATAATTTTTTTTTGTATTTTTATTATTTCAATTATATGTTAACCTTAAATAACATCGTCATTCGGGATATTTTACCTTTCCTAGGAAAGAGGACGTGATGGGATGGCAGATTATCTTGTAGAAGACACCGTAAAATGTGATGAATGTGGAAGCCGTAATCTAAATCGAGACGAAACTCGCGGAGAGGTCGTCTGTGAAGACTGTGGTCTGGTACTAGAAGACAAAGTAATAGATCAAGGCGCAGAATGGCGTGTTTTTAGTCCCGAACAGGGCGACCAAAGAGCTCGTACAGGAGCCCCGATGACTGTAATGTTACACGATAAAGGACTCTCTACAGATATCGATTGGCAGAATAAGGATTATTCAGGTAAATCTATTTCTTCACGTTACAGGTCTCAATTTTACAGAATGAGAAAATGGCAAAAAAGGTCTCGTGTTAGTAACGCTACAGAAAGAAATTTAGCAATGGCTCTTGCCGAACTCGATAGAATGGCAAGCAGATTAGATTTACCTAAGTCAATTAGAGAGTCAGCGGCTGTTAATTACAAAAAAGCAGTTGAAGCAAGACTTATCCGAGGACGTTCTATTGAAGGTGTTGCTGCAGCTTCTTTGTATGCTGCCTGCCGTCAGTGCCAAAACCCCAGAACTCTTGATGAGATAGGCGAGGCAAGCCGTACAGGCAGAAAAGAAATAGGTCGAACATACCGATTTATGGTCCGTGAACTGAAAATGAAAATTCCTCCTACAAAACCGGAAGATTATATTCCAAGATTTTGTTCAGGCCTTGATCTTGATGCAGAAGTTCAATCTAAAGCATATGAGTTGATATCAGCAGCACAAGAAAAAGAACTTACAAGTGGACGTGGCCCTACTGGTATTGCAGCATCAATCATTTATATCGCAAGTGTATTATGTGGTAAAAGAAGAACCCAAAGAGAGGTTGCAGAAGTAGCCGGGGTTACCGAAGTTACAATCAGGAATAGATACAAGGAATTAATCCAGAATTTAAATATTGAGTTAGAGATTTAATCTGGTGACAAGATGTCAAGAAGGGAGGCGAAAGCTCTCCTCCGAGAGCATTGTGACAAGATGCTAAGAGAAAGTATCGCATTATCTTTTGAATATCTCCCATTACCTAATCCTCCTTTAGAGATCCCAGATTTTCCTGCTCAATCTCCCAATGATTTAACCTCATTAACTCAACAAGCATTAGGAATTTCATCTATCGACACTGCCGGATTCTTATACAGATTGAAAATTATTATTGATAATTATGAACCAAATTATATCAAACGTCACATTGACCCCGATGCAGAAAGAGAAAAGTGGTTGTCAAGAAACATAGTAGAAATTTCTGAAAGGATTCTAATTTTACAGATTAAAGATTGGCTTTATTCGGCACTTGATGAAGAATCTCCTGATACCGATAGATGGTATCTTTCAGTCAGCTCATTGATCGGATTAAGTCTGAAAGGGTCTAATATCATAGAATCTGAAGGGTTCAATTTATTCGATTCAATTATTTATGCAAGAAAGCCGGGAACTTCTTCAAGAAAATCTACCGGCCGTCATCAAATTATATGGAACGGTCAATCAGAACCTTCTAATGAGGAAATTAGTCATCCTAGTGGAGTTTTAGCCGCTAATTCAATTTTAGATATCCTGCAACTTCATCAAAACAATCACAATACAGTATTACCCTTTTGGCTTGAAAGGCTATCAGTAAGTAGGCATGCTTCATTTGTACTCAACATACCTATGAGGATTCAAAATCTGATTATACACTGTAATCAAAATAATTATGAAAATCTTCTAATGGCAACTATTCACAGTTTATCTCATACTCCAAGTATTTCAAAGGAGATACTATATCAGGTTTCTAATAGTGAAAAAGAATATTTAAGAAGAAGTTTAGCATCTAATCTTTCTAGAATAGATTCGGAAGATAGAAATTTTTGTATTTCTTTATTGGAAAAATTAATCGAGGATATGGATTCTGATACACGGGTCTTATCCACAACATATTTAGGAAATTTAGCCCGTTTAGAGAGAACAGTTTTTATTCAATTCGCAAATAGAATTTCTAAGAAAAAAGATACTCGAATGATTCAAAGATTAATCGAATCAGGATTGAGACATTACTTATCATTAGACTCTAATGATTCGGACAACTTAGTCCCAATGCTATGGATACAGAGTAATTCCGAATCAAGATCTCAATTGTCAGGGATGTTAATTGAGATAGCCAAGAAAAACCAACCCTCATTTATCAAAATCTCATCCAAAATATTCAATTTAGATAAAGATTCACATACAGATTTAGTAAACCGCATTACTTTACGAAACACTGACTTAGCCAATTTAATCAAGAACATCCAGTAGTGGAGCCGCATGCATTACATTTCAAACAAGTTCCATTTCTGACCATTTGACTACTTCCGCAATCAGTACAAATATCGCCCGTGAAACCATTTTCTCTGGCTAATCTTCGAGTTTTTGCCTCAGCATTTTCTACATTACCGAATGCCTCTAGCGTTTGCTGGAGTTCTCTAACTTCGCCTTTAGTTCTAACAACTCCATCCTCTGTAATTTCCGGCCTACTTATTGAATAAGGATCTAAATCTTCTTGTGAAACATGGGACAAATCATGCCTATCTAGATATTTTATTGCTAATTCTCTAAATATATAATCTACAATACTGGACGACATTTTTACACGACCGCTTCCCCCCATTACCATTCCACTCGGCTCAAACTTCTGGAAGGTAAAAGAGTTGACAAATGCCTCTAAAGGAACACCATGTTGAAGTCCTAGAGACACAGCAATTGCAAATTGATTAAGCATAGATCTCCAAGCAGCCCCTTCTTTTGAAGTGGTTAACATAATCTCTCCTAATCTTCCATCGTCATACGAACTATGGTTTAGATAAACGGTATGACCTCCAACGCGAGCCTTCATCCTACCTCCTTCACAACTATCTGGTAAAGATCTCCTTGTTGCGATGTAGTCATGCACCATTGCTTCTGCAAGTGGTTGAGCCGTTGGTGTAGGAATAGGTAGAGACTCCACAACTTGTTCAACCATTTTTTGAACGACTACAACATCTTCATCTTCATCATCTTCTAAAGCGCTGGAATCAACTAGTTGATTCATCAAAGGCTGAGATAATTTAGAACCATCTCTGTATACAGCACACGCTTTAATCATAGTTGAAAAACTTAGATCATATGCATCTTTAATTTCAGCAACCGTTGAATTAGATGGCATATTGATAGTCTTCGATATGGCTCCAGATATGAAAGGCTGAGCTGCAGCCATCATGTGTACGTGTGCTGGCCAATCAATAGAACGAACCCCATATTTTCCACCAGGTGTCGCACAATCGAAAACAGGTAAATGTTCGTCTTTCAATCCCGGCGCTCCTTCGATTGTACCTCGTCCCAACACGTAATCATTAGCATCATTAATTTGCGTAGAGTCTAGACCTAAGTAACCCAAGACATCAAAGAAATCATTATTATACTGTTCTTCAGTCATTCCCAGTGTATCAATGCACATCTCTTTACCTAGAATACTAGGCGAGAAAGCAGATCGAATATCGAATACATCTGGTAACTTCATCTCAATATTTTTGATCTGTGCTGACGTAAATCCAAGAGATTCAAGAGTGTCATAGGATAAATGAGGGCACCCATTCAAGCTCTTTGTCCCCATAACGAACTCTTCGATAGCCTTTGTTTGTTTATCTGAATAGCCCAACCTTCGTAAAGCCATTGTAACGCCTTTGTTGATGATTCTCAGAGAACCTCCTCCTGCTAGTGTTTTATATTGAACTAGGGAAAACTGTGGTTCGACTCCAGTAGTATCACAGCCCATTACTAGGCCTATGGTGCCGGTAGGTGCAATTACCGTAGTCTGTGCGTTTCTATATCCGTGTTCTTCACCCTCTCTTAACGCACGATCCCATGCATCTCTCGCAGCTAATAACAAGTCTTGTGGACATTTCTTAGCATTTATTCCTCGAGGTAAAACAGACAATCCCTCATATTCTTCTTCTGGAGCATCATATGCTGCTCTTCGATGATTTCTCATAACTTTCAACATATGCTCTGCATTTCTTTCATAATCTGGATAAGGGCCTTGTATTGACGCAATCTCTGCACTAGTGGCGTAAGATTCTCCACACATTATTGCTGTAAGAGCGCCACATATTGCATACGCCCTTTCATCATCATATGGTATTCCCATGTGCATTAGGAGCGAACCTATGTTACAGTAGCCCAGCCCTAATGTCCGATAGTCATACGACTTTTGTGCTATTTCTGCTGAAGGGAATTGGGCCATCAACACACTAATTTCAAGCGTAGCAGTCCAAAGCCTTACACTATGTTTGAAATCTTCAATTTGGAAAGTCTGATTATCCAAGTCATAATAGTGTAGTAGATTTATACTGGCCAAATTACAAGCAGTATCGTCAAGGAACATATATTCTGAACAAGGATTAGATCCATTTATTCTCCCTCCTTCAGGACAGGTATGCCATTCGTTAATTGTAGTATCAAATTGTACCCCTGGATCTGCACAAGCCCAAGCGGTGTATGCCACTTTGTCCCATAGTTCTCCAGCATCAAGTACTTTGCAAGCTTCCGGCTCACGATTTTCTTCGGCCGCTTTGTCCTTTTCAGTTCTCCAAACCAGGTTCCAATTTTCACCATTCTTAACAGCATCCATAAATGAGTTTGGTACTCTTACAGAATTGTTACTATTCTGTCCCGAAACTGACATGTATGCTTCTCCTTGCCAATCTGTATCAAAGCATTCGAAATCTACACCTTTCCATCCTTGTCTTGCAAGATCTAAGATACGCTGAATATGTGGTTGAGGGACATTATCCTTAATTGCTCTAACAATAGACTTCCTTAGCGCAGGATTCTGTGTAGGGTCTAGTCTTGTACTATCATCATCATCATTCTGCCAGATAGCTTCCATCAATGAATTAGCATGTTTTTGTAGAATATTAGAACCAATAACTAGTGCAGAGACTTTTTCTTCTTCACTAGATTTCCAGTCAATATATTCTTCAATATCTGGATGATCTAAATCTAATGTTACCATCTTAGCAGCACGACGAGTAGTTCCGCCCGATTTTATTGCCCCAGCAGCACGGTCACCAATTTTCAAAAATGATAGTAATCCAGAAGAACTCCCCCCTCCTGATAGGGGCTCCCCTGCTCCTCTAATATTGGAGAAATTAGAACCTGTACCTGAGCCAAATTTAAACAGTAGTGCTTCACGATTCCATAGCCCCATTATCGAACTAGTCCCTCCCACTAGTGAATCACTAACGGATTGAATAAAACAAGCATGAGGTTGTGGGTGTTCATATGCATTTTCGGATAGGCATAATTCCCCTGTCGAAGGGTCGACATAATGGTGCCCTTGTGCAGGACCTTCTATACCGTAAGCCCAATGTAAACCTGTATTAAACCATTGAGGGCTGTTAGGTGCAGAACGTTGACTAGCGATTAGATAGCACATTTCGTCAAAGTATGCCCGAGCATCTGCTTCACTTGCGAAATATCCATACTTGTACCCCCAATATGTCCAAGTCCCTGCCAATCTACGGAACAGATTCCTTCCATGAATTTCTCCAGCAAATCTATCCTTTGGATTCAGAGTCTGCAACTTTTCATGATCCGGTTCACTTCTCTGGAGCCAAACGGGGATGCCATCTTCCGCCACCTTGCGCAAATAGGTAGGCACCCCCGCTTTTCTCAGATACTTTTGAGCAGCAATTTTCCCAGGCACGCCTTCGAAGCCAGAGGGGAATTGCACTCCATCAATTGAGTCTGCCATAGTCCCATCAGGATTTCTTATTTCGACATCCATGGAAATCCAAGAAAACAAATCAAAAGGATCTTCTCCAGCAGTAGTAAATCGTCTTTCAACTATCATTCCATTTTCATTATCTTGATGGTTTTGAGTTGTTTTTGATTTATCTTTTATCTTAGTCTGCATAGCTTCACACTCCTATTTTTGTAAGTCTCGATATGGTGTTCCCGGCGTAAGGGAATTTCTCTTCGCAATAGAGGGTGTTTAATTCTTTACGAAAGCCACTCTTTATTCTCACTATTTTTAGCACTTATTTGATTGAACGACTTGCTTAGAAATTTTGTTAATTTCAAAGATTATTCTCTCAAATCTAGACTCCACTCTAGTTTTGCTCCCGACCTTGTTATCATCACACCAACTGAACAATATTTCTCATGACTTTGATGTATCAATCTTCTCACCAATTTCTCGGGCACATCTCCTTCAACTACATATTTCATATTTACAGAAGTGAACACTTTGGGTCGTTCGGAAGCTCTTTCGGATTCTAACTCAATCCACATAGATCTCACGTTTTCCATCCTATGTTTTAACCCATCAATTACATCGATCAATGAACACGCTCCGTGTGCTTGAAGAACAATTTGCATAGGACTAGCCGCGGTATCACTATGGAATTGAGTAATTTTCCCATTATCAGTTTCACCTTCTATTTCTTCACCAGTTACCCACCTAACTACACCTTTCATCTGAATCACTTCTGCTTAAGGCAGAGGGGTTGGCTTCATGAATGAGTGGTAAGTGGCGTCTCTGAGAACAATGTCCGAGGGAGCAGCAATTTCAATCAAAAATGGCAACTTAATAGTTCCTGAGGAGCCTTTAGTACACTATATTGAAGGTGACGGAATAGGCATTGATATTACTCCAGTAATGATTAACGTAGTTGATGCAGCAGTCGAAACGGCATATTCAGATAAGCGAAAAATACATTGGAATGAAGTATTTGCAGGCCAAAAAGCATTCGATAAGACAGGAGAATGGCTACCCGAAGAAACTCTCGAAGCCATGAGAACAGGATTAGTTTCTATTAAGGGGCCTCTCACCACTCCAGTTGGAGGAGGCATTAGAAGCCTCAATGTAGCCCTACGTCAAAAACTCGATTTGTTTGCTTGTGTACGCCCCGTCAGATGGTATGAAGGAACACCTAGCCCCGTCAGAAATCCAGAAAATGTGAATATGATAATTTTCCGTGAGAATAGTGAAGACGTATATGCAGGTATTGAATGGGAAGCGGGTAGTCCAGAAGTCAAGAAAGTAATTGATTTCCTCCAAGATGAAATGGGAGTATCAAAAATCAGGTTTCCAGGAACTAGTGGAATAGGAATCAAACCGATTAGTAGTGAGGGTACATCCCGAATAGTAAGAGCAGCAATTAATTATGCTATAGATAACGATAAATCAAGTGTAACAATTGTGCATAAAGGAAATATAATGAAGTTTACAGAAGGCGGTTTTAGAGACTGGGGATATCAGTTGGCTAAGGATGAGTTCGGTGCTAAGGAGTTAGATGGCGGACCTTGGTGTATTATGAATAACCCAAAAACCAATAATCAAATTATAATTAAAGATGTTATTGCCGATGCCATGTTACAGCAAGTTCTTACAAGGCCAAAAGAGTATGGAGTTTTGACAACAATGAATCTTAACGGAGATTATATTTCGGATGCTTTGGCTGCCCAAGTAGGGGGTATTGGAATCGCTCCAGGGGCCAATATCAATTATGATACTGGGATATCAATCTTTGAGGCTACTCATGGGACTGCGCCAAAATATACGGGACAAAATAAGGTAAATCCCGGTTCTTTGATACTTTCAGCAGAAATGATGCTTCGTCATATGGGATGGAACGAAGCAGCGGATTTGATCGTAAAAGGTATGGAAGGTGCAATATCAGCAAAAACAGTAACTTATGATTTTGAAAGGTTGATGGACGATGCTACCTTACTCAGTTGTTCAGATTTTGGAAAAGCCATAATTTCTCATATGTGAAATACAAAATTAAATTCTGGAATTTAATTGTTGAGCATCAGAAACCACTCCGAAGCCATATTCTTCTTCTAAAGCTCTTGACACGAGTCTGAAGTCAGAATCCCTAGTTGCTACCAAAATACTACCAATTTCTTGTAATGGTAAAGATGCAAGTGAAGCCGCGTCTCGCATTATCTCCATATCGCCCCCTTCTGGATATATTTCCTTCCCATTCAATTCTGTACGTGTGGGGATATCTTCAGTTCGTCTACGTTTTTGTTCATCAACTAATTCAAATATATTCTCATGTTTTAGTAAGAACCCTTCTAACTCAATTTTTGATAATTTATTGGAATAGTCTTCTTGTGGCCATGTACTAAATGACTTACATATTTGCTTAACTTTCTTCTTCAAGAAGTCAGGCGTAACTTTCTTTTTCCACATTTTCCTATCGATATAGGTATCATTGAATAGTCCGAGAACCGCATCCGGAGTTTTTACTCTATTATTAAATTCTGACAACGCCGCAGGGGGAATAGAAAGGAATTTTTCCTTACCGCCTTGCCTCCTAAGCATCATGTGGAATGATCTTTCAACTGACCAATCAAAGGAGCCAAAATCATCATTAGAAATTTCCTGTAGTAAATCATCTTTGAGCGCGTGTATCAGTACATTCGTATCAACTAAAATTAAAGATTTCAGTCCAAGATTTTTCAGAGTTCTTCTATCTTTAATAGGAATATTGCCACTTTGACTCACAAAAACGGCTCTTTGAGTATCCCTCAATCGTTCAACCTGCCTTCCTTTAAAATAGCCAGTTTCTATAGCCTCTTCGAATCTTCTAATACCCCTAAGAGGATTTTGTTCTGCAATTTGCTCACCCAATAGAGTCAATTCAAAGATATCTTTCATCTCATGCAATTCAAGTTGGAAACGTCTCTCCAAATCGGATTCTCTTGAGCTACTAGATTTTTCTAAAGTTAACAACGCAGCCTTCACTCTTCCTTTGAAATTCTTATCAGGCAAATTATGCTCGTCCGGATATCTTTGAATCATTTCCAAAGCTTCTTTCCTTCTTCTATTATAGTCGCTATCAAAATCTTCTTTATTTCCTTTTTCTTGTTCGCTAACAAATCGTATTAATCTCTTAGTTGCAATGTCGGTTTTACCCGCATTATTATCAGCACAAGTTCTCAAATATAGTTGAAATTTTTGAGTCAATAATGTCTCTAATTCAGGTTTTTTATCTAATAATTCAACGGCTTCCTTCCACGTACCAGAATGTGCGTATTCAATCATTGCTTTTCTAAGAATCAAGGAAGATTCTTCATAATTATCTTCAATCTTTAGAGCGCCTTCCTTGTATGCTCTGGCAGCGTTCAACCTATTCCCATTTTCTTTCTGTAGTGCGGCACGAATTATTTGATATTCAGAAGAGTCTTTATCATGAATTCGATACCACTTCTCTAAGGATTCAATTCCTATATTGTGTTCCTTAACTAGATCTGTCAGAGCCCTGATGGTTCTAGTTGTGTTATCCTCTTTTGCCGCAAGCCTTTCCAAGATAGAAAGTGCATTCTCCTCTTTTTCAGTGTTTCCAGATTGTAACTGCATGGCTGATAAATTAACGTATAATGAATCAATCAAAGCATCAAATAGTCTTCGATCTAGAGTGGATAATTTAATTTCCCCAATTGATTCCTCTAATGAGGCAATTAAAGAATTCTTAACAACTCCAGAACCATCGGATGAAAGTGCTTTTCTGACCTGATTCAATACAATAATTGCACCCTTATCTAAAATTTTATGAATTGAATCAATATTTGACGAAACTCCTCCTAGTAAGGAAATTAGTGAAATTGAAACATCAGAAAGAACATCATCTTTCTCCGATTTCTCTAGCGAAATCAGAGCTTGTTTTCTTAAACTAATAAGTTGCTCAATATTTTTTATTCCAGTTTCTGCTGGCATTAGATGCCATACCATCAGTGCTCTAAAAGGATAAACGAGACCTAGTGATTTATCAGCATTCATTTTACTGGCCAGATTTTCTATATCCGCTGTACGAGTTAGAACAGAGAGTATTTCATCTGTATATCTAATTGAATCCTTTTTAGAAAGAATCTTCGAAGCTTCTAGTTGAATCTCGGGAGGGGAATCTACACATCTCATAGCAAATGCTACACCTTCTTCTCCTGCGTCTTTCAGTGATTCTAGGATAGTTTCTTTTAAATTCTCAGAAGAGTTTTTTGAAATAACTTCTATTGCTAATATTAACTCTTCATCATTATTAATAGATAATTTTTCAACTATCTTAGTTGCTTCAACATATTCTTGTTTTAAGAATAGATTTTTACTAATTTGCCAGAGTAAAACCGAGGGTATATTTTCATTTGCATTCTCTAGAATCTTTTTCCCTCTTTGTAATGTGTCTAAAGATAGTTCTTCGTTAATCAACTCTATTTTTTTCCACGCCTCTACTCTAATTGCATTGGAAAGTTCGTCTTTTCCTTTTTGTTTAATACAATCAACAATAATACTATTATCTTCAGAGTTGAGTAGAAATAATTTTTTTTGTTTTGAGAAAACTGCTTCCATCTCTACTACATCATTTATTTTTTCAAGAACATCAAGAGCTTCATTGGAATTAGCGCATAAAAGTAGAATAGATTCTAGTAATGCCCCCTCATTTTCCAAATCTCTCAATTTGCCTTTCATTATTTGCGGCCAGGTAGAAGGTCTTGGCCTACCTGCAAGATCTTTACGAATTTTCCCCAAAGAAAGGGCCTGTGTAGAAGACAAATTAAATGGTACTTCCATATCTAGCCATTTTCTAAGACTGATAATGTTTTTTGGATTTAGATTTGCCTCCTTAATCCATTCTGCCGAATCAAAGGTTTTCATTTCTTCTTCCACTATGTCGAATCTTTCAAATTCAGCAAATATCGGAGCCTCTCTAGCTAATCTCCTCCAAACGGGGTGGATTCCTTGACTACATTCCAATCGCAAAAGGTCCATTTCTTCATCAAAGGACTTTTCCCATGCCAACATTTTATGTTTTTGAGCAATTAAAACAGATAATTTGAATGCGGCCGGATTTTCTGAAGTAATAACTTGTTGAGGCGTTGGCAAATGGTCCTCTAAACCAATTCTACTCTGCCTGCCCCCCCTTCTTCCAATTCTATTTCTATGTGAACGATTTACAACATTATTTTGTTTATTTCCAATATCATCTTTATCTACAGCTTTAGGTGCAGTTTTTTCCGCTGCTAGAACTGCTAGAGCCTTCCAGTTTTTATTTAGTAAATCCCATGTATCAGATTTATTTATCGCCCTCTTTCGACGACCTGCATCATCACCTGCTCTTTGCAGGTCGGAAATACAATCTAATAGATACTGCTCCAATGAAGACACTCCAATAAATCGCCCCAAAGCCCCTCCTACATGAACGCACCGCCTTCTTATGCAAGATTGAAAAAGCGAGAACTCAAGATATGTTACGATTCAGCAACCTTCATGGAGGCTCTGGCCACGATAGTAATCTTGCTTCATCCTCTCGCTGCTTTAGCGATTATTAGGGAATTTTTCAATCAAAGAAAATGGCGTCAAGAGAGGATAAAATTATCCAATAACATAAGAAAAGATGCAATTTTAAGACATGAAAAAATGGGCAATAGAATTTTTCTTTATGTAATTCTTGTGATTTGTTTAGCGTTTATTTCAAAGATGATATATTTTCAAATTAATAATGGAGTAGTTACTTTTTCTGATTTAGTCCCTAATCACTTTCATGGTTGGGCCGGTATCATTGGACTGTTACTGATGATTTATCTGAAGCAACTCGGCACAAAAGCTAAGAAAAATAGGCAGAATAAGAAACCCTATGGGAAAGTTAGTAATCTTCATGGCCGAGTTAGTGATGTAATGGCGTATCTGATTATTATACATGCTTTTCTTGGTTTCTTGTATTTATTCACTTATCTCTGAGCCCAAATATTTAACCATTCGTTAATATTTAATTCAATGTCTTCAGTCATCACTTCCCGATTAGTGACAATTTTGTTATCAATCGGTTTTATTCTACAACCACAAGCATTCGCATGACCACCCCCATCTTCATCGAAATTAGTAGCCAATTTTGTTAAATCAAAAATCCCTCCATTCTTGTGAATGAAAGAATTAGTATAAAAAGAAGCAGATAATGGATATTTATCATCATCATCAAAATTTGCGCCAATATCTCCGTGTATCACCATGCAGGCATCACATTCATCGCCTGCTATCGCTGTTACAAGATAACCATTAGATCTAATGTTCATATTTTCTAATCTTGCAATCGCCAACCTATCTATAATGTAGAGGTTTTCTTTAATTATTTGATTTAGGTATTTTTGTTTAGCCACTCTTTCTTCAAGGTCTAATTTTATATTTGGTATTTCTAAAATCTCTTCAATCGATATACAATTTTGAATACTTTCAAGTATTCTTGTAGTATTTTCTTTACTCTCCCCAATCACTCTACCTAGCCAAAGTACAGGGTTATCGCCTTTAAATTCGTCAATTGAAATGGAGCCTCCATCCAATTTATCTACCCAGGTCATCGTCTCAGATAAATCACTCAAATCAATTTTGTTTTTTAGAAGATTATAGGCAATTCTAGCTGCGCTGGGTGTCGGTTCCCATAAAATCACACAATCTTCGATTATATTTCCATGAGGATCATTTGATTTATGATGGTCGATACTTAGTCCACAATTAGGATGTCTGGGCAAATCACAAATTGCAGTTTTTCGATCTATGATTCCATCCATCATTCCCGCACGTAAATTACCCGGGTGACCAAAAATAACTTCCGCATCCGGCCACCATCTTTTCAAAATTGCAGCAGTAACTACTCCGTCCAAATCACTATCTGTAATTATTTTATCAATGTCTAGGTTTAATGCCTTCTTATACAGATTCACGACACAACCCCCATTTTATTATTCATCTCTACAGCCCCTTTGGTATAATTCAATATCGATAACCTCTCCCCGTAGTTATGGAAACGTCTTGCGGATTCATTCTCATCAATTATGATAGTATACTTTTACTGCAATACCCCCAAGGCCACTGGAGTTTTCCTAAGGGGCATATCGAGGAAGGAGATAGCGATCACTTTGCCACCGCTAAGAGAGAATTATTAGAGGAAACAGGTATTTCTGAAGTTTCAGTAATTGAGGGGTGGATGTCGAAAACGGAATATAGTTTTTTTTCGAAAGGAACCCCTGTTACAAAACAGGTTTTTTGGTATTTAGCCAATACTGATGAACTCAATGTCAAACTTTCTCATGAACATACCAATTATATGTGGGTAAATTTTGATGAAGCATCCGAACAATTAACGTTTGAACAAGAGGTTAAAATATTAAATTCCGCAAAGGACTTTCTTAACATGACTTAATTTGTGAAAATACTCCAAGCAATCCACAGCATAACTACACCTATTAGTAAGTCAATGATTTTCCATGCCTTCTCAGTTTTCAATAATGGTGCCAAACGCCGAGCACCAAAACCGAGACTATAAAAAAATAGAAACGAAGATGCCATCGCTCCAAAGGCAAATGCTATCTTTTCATCACCTTGGAATTGTAACGAAGCAGTGCCTAGTAGTACAGTTGTATCTAGGTATACGTGTGGATTTAACCAAGTGAAGCCCAGAGTAATAATTGCAGTTTTTTGGGCACTTACAAGAACCTCCTCATTCCCAATATCCAGAACATTTCCATCATAAGCCGCTTTGAATCTCAAAATCGAGTAAACGACCAAAAAAGAAATAGCAAACCATTTTATTAGTTCTGATAAATTTTCAGAATTAGATATAATCTCTCCAAATCCAAAGACTCCCAAACCGAT
>Ga0209036_1000396_pt1 | contig 18895 bp, 18 predicted proteins | sample MarorgKNORR_S2LV_3_FD_188222 | JGI IMG/M metagenome (GOLD analysis project Ga0209036, IMG submission 188222) | Marine microbial communities from the Southern Atlantic Ocean, analyzing organic carbon cycling - DCM_A/KNORR_S2/LV (SPAdes) (version 2) | ecosystem: Environmental > Aquatic > Marine >... | reverse complement strand
CAGAGAACCATTGATTAGAAGAATGTTTTTCGCCTTCAACAATGTCTGTTAATTGGTATGTTGCTCCTTCAATATTAATACCAGATAACATTTTTTGTTTTTTTTCTTGTGTAAACTCTCCTCTAGCTCTGACTAAATATTCCCTATCGATCATAGATGATGGATGCATACAAAAATTTGCAAATGTTCCATCATTCGTAAACAGCATAAGTCCTGATGAATTGATATCCAGTCTTCCAATTGAAATCCATCTTGTATTTAAATTAGATTTAGGAAGGTAATCAAAGACTATAGGTAAATTTTTTTCCTTCTTATTAGATGAGACAACTCCTTCCGGTTTATTTAACATAAGAAGCTTAAGGTCTGATTTTACGTATGAGATTACATTACCTTCATATTCAATAACATCAGTTATCTCAACTGAAACTCCAATTTCAGCTACCTTTCCATTAATTTTAATTTTTCTTGATTTTATTAATTCCTCGCAGAATCTTCTAGATCCAACCCCTGCTTTAGCAAGAAATTTTTGCAGTCTTTCTGACATAATTTAAACTGCTTGTGTCAATAAATTTTTTTCTTCAACTTCCTCTCTTTCAGGCAACTCTGGCAGGTCAGAAATATTTTTTAAATTTAAATCATTGAGAAAATCTTTTGTTGTTACATATAACGCTGGTCTACCAGGAACATCCTTGTTACCGGAAACTTTAATCCAATTTCTTTCCAACAATGATCTTATAATTCTTGTACTAACAGTTATACCTCTTATGTCTTCAATGTCACCCCTAGTTACTGGTTGCTTGTATGCAATTATTGAAATTGTTTCCATCAAAGCTTTTGAAACTCTTGGACTTTTTTCATTCCACAAAATACTAAGGCTTGCACTATGTTTTTGTTTTATTTGTAGTCTAAATCCAGACGCAACCTCTTGAATTTCAAGAGATGTATTTAAATAACGTTCTTCCAAATTATTAATTGCTTGTTTGATTTCACTTAATTCAGTTACTAATCCAGTATTCTCAAGAGTATTTTTAATTTCTGAGAGCCTCATAGGTCTTCCTGATCCAAAAAGAAGAGCCTCAACAGAATTTAAGATTTCTGTGTTCAATTTAGATACTCCTTATAGATTTTATGAATAATTCTTCGCTTTTATTTTGAATAAGTTCAATATAGCCATCTTTTGCTAATTCTAATGATGCTAAAAGAGTTACAACAACTCCTTTTTTCCCCTCAGGTTGTTTTAAAGTTTTTGAAAAACTTATAATGTTAGTTTTCTTAAGCAAATCTAATAATATCTGAATCCGTTCTTTTGTTGATAATTCTTCAAAATCAATCAAATGGCTTGATTTATAATTTGGTCTATTAATAACTTCACTAATAACAGAAAACAATTCTTCTTTTGATATTATTACTTCGGAATTATATGGTTCTTCAAATTTTGGAGCTTTTGCAGAAGCAATAAAAAAATCTCTATCCACTCTCGGTAAAATAGCTATTTTTTCAGAAATTGTTTTAAATCTCTTATATTCTTGCAATCTTTTTATTAGAGATGCTCTTGGATCTTCCTCTTCATCATCAAAAGATTCTTTAGGAAGCATCAACCTTGATTTAATTTCAGCAAGTGTTGCAGCCATTACTAAATAATCAGCGGCCAATTCAAACTTTAATGAGTCCATTAATTCAATGTATTCTAAGTATTGGTCTGTAATGTTTGAGACATCTAGTTCAAGAATGTCTATATTCTCTTTTCTAATTAGGTATAAAAGCAGATCAAGAGGTCCAGAAAAAGATTCTAAACATATTTCGAGCGCGTTAGGCGGAATAAAAAGATCATCGGGCAATTCCTTGAATTGTTCACCCATTACAGTGGGTAATTCAAGTTGTGCAAGATTATAGTTTTGCATAATTAGACACTATATAGTGTTAGTTTTATCTATTTTAATACAATATGTAGTGTATTTCCTTAAAAATTGGATTTTTATCAAGAATAATTCATCATAATAATTCTGTCTAAGTAGTTTCTATTATTTGTTATTCATTTAATAATATCTCTCCATTTTTTAAATAAGGCATATAAAATATAAATTAATGAACTATTCAACTGACAATACAAGAATTATAGATAGAAGAAAGGTTCCAGCTCCATATGAGCTTGTGAACAAGTATCCTATTAATGATCAAATTTCTAAACTTGTTTATGGAACAAGAAATGAAATAAGCCAAATTCTTCATAATAAAGATGACCGAATTTTTGTTGTAGTCGGTCCATGTTCAATTCATGATCCTATTAGTGCTATTGAGTATGCAAAAAAACTTTCAGAAGAAACTAAGAATTTTAGTGAGAATTTATTGATCATTATGAGAGTATATTTTGAGAAACCAAGAACAACAGTTGGTTGGAAAGGCTTAATAAATGATCCAGATATTAATGAGACTTTTAATATCGCTAAAGGAGTTGAAATTGCAAGAAAATTATTAATTGATATAGCTGAGCTAGGTCTTCCGGCTGGTACAGAATTCTTAGATCCTATCTCACCTCAATATGTTACAGACATAATTTCTTGGGGTGCAATCGGCGCAAGAACAGCTGAGAGTCAAATTCACAGAGAACTTGCCTCAGGTCTTTCATGTCCAATTGGAATAAAGAATGGAACTGACGGAGGCTTGAAGGCTGCAATTGATGGTATTCAAGCAGCAAATCATTCGCATGTTTTTCTTGGAGCAACTAAAGAAGCAGATATAGCAATGCTTAAAACTGCCGGAAACAATGATGCGCATATTATTCTTAGAGGCGGCAAAGTTCCAAATTATGATCAAGAATCAGTTGAAAATACTTTAACTGCTCTCAAAGAGGCGGAAGTCAATGAATCAATAATGATTGATGCAAGTCACGGGAATAGTCAAAAGAAATTTAAGCAACAGATACCTGTTGTAGAGTCAATTTGTAACCAAATAGCTGAAGGTAATAACAATGTGAAGGGAGTTATGATTGAAAGCCATTTAAACGAAGGAAATCAAAAAATTAGTGAAAATTTAAAATATGGCCAAAGCATAACTGATGCATGTATGGGTTGGGAAGATACTATTTCTTGTCTTCAAAAATTAAATGATGCAATAAGTATAAAAAGAGGTAAATAACTGAGTTGAAAATTAAAAATGACTTATCTTTCTCAACTGAAGTGGCAGAAACACTCGGCTTGGAATGTGCAATCATATTAAGTCTATATAACAAAAATGAATTAGAAGATATCTCAACATACGATAATCTAGTCAATTCATTAAAAAAAAGTCTTCGATTTATTGATGATATTGAAATAATTAAAGATTCAATAAATACATTATTGAAGTTTGAATTAATAGATATAAAAAAAATTAATTACAAAAACGACTACAAAGTAAAATCTCCAAACAAAAGTTCATCATCATTTATGCTTACCAATGAATGGCAGCCTTCAGCAGAGGCTAATGAAATATTAGATATGACTGACATTACAAAGGATTTCTACAAAACAAAATTAAAAGAATTTAAAATTTACTGGTGTGAAAGAGGTCAAAAAAAGAATAATTGGAATTCAACATTTATTGATTTTATGAGACGGGAATGGACAAAAGAAATAAACTCAGAAAAAGTATTGCCACATAGTATTGATGAAAACTGGTATCCTGATAGTGATGTATTTGATATTCTAAATCTTTCAGAAATAACAAAAGATTCTGCTTTAAAATACTTAAAAGAGTTTATCCTTTATTGGAAAGATAAAGGCACAGCTTTTACAACATGGAATTCTAAATTCATAGATCATGTAAAAAGACGTCACATGATGAATGATAATATGGGAAGCAATGAAGAAAATAAAAAATATTCTGAACCAGGAAAATATACACAAGACTTCAAAACAAGAAAAAATGACAACACTTGGGCAAAAGAAATCAATCTCGAATAAAGAAGATTTTATTAAATCAATTGATGCTCTTTTTCTAAAACTAGAGCTTGCGTATCATTATCAATTTTATAAAGTTTTCGGTACTGATGAGAAATTGAAAGAAGGTAAAAAACTTTGGGCTTTAAGCTTAAAAGATCAATCTCCTGAAGTGATTCTTCAAGCAGTAGAGAAAGTAATATCCTCTCAGTCCTTTCTTCCTACCCTAACAGATCTTATGAAATCATGCGGAGAAATAAATAAAATAGATGGTTTTCCATCAGTTGAAGAAGCTTACATTGAGGCAAGAAAATCATATCAACCAAGAAAAGAATTTAATTGGTCAAATCCAATTGTATATTTTGCAGGTAAAAAAATTGGTTGGAATACATTGAATGAAAAAGATTCTAAAGAGAACTTTAGAACATTTAAAAAAATCTTTAATTCATTAAAAATTGAGGCAATAGGTGGTAAAAAGTTTGAAATAAAAGATAATACTGATTCAAAAAATCGAAAACCGCTAAATAAAGATTTATTTGAAGAATTAAGAAAAAAACATAAAGTTTAAATCTATTGGCATAATTTATGTCAATAATAAAAGTCTTAAATATGAAGTTAACTAAAAATATAAGAATATCGATATATATACTAGTACCAATTATCCTCTGGATGATATCGGGACTTTTTAAGAATGATAATATTGAAATTATAAATAAAGATAATGACCTATTTAGTGTACAAACTTTACTAAGTTCCGCTTTAGAGTACCAACCTCTTATCAAACTTAAAGCAACTACAAAGTCAGAAGCAAGAATATATGTAAAAGCCAAAACTTCAGGGGAAGTAGTAAGAATTGGAGCGCTGCAAGGTGCATTCGTAGAAAAAGACACAATATTATGTAGTCTGGGTGTTGTTGAATTAAATAGGACAGAGGTCAAGGCACCTTTTTCTGGCTATATAGAACAAATAGTTAAACCAGGAAATTTTCTTGAAAGAGGACAAATATGTGCAACTATTATTCAATTGAGTCCAATATCATTTGTTGCAGGTGTTCCCGAATATGACATAAATAAGGTTCGTATAAATCAAAACGTTAATGTTGAGTTAGTTACTGGCCAAAAGATTAAAGGCAAACTTACTTTTGTTTCAAAAAGTGCATCGCCAGATACAAGAACATTTAGCGTAGAATCTCAAATAGAGAATTTGGATGGTGCGATTAAAGATGGTCTTACTGCAAATATGACTATAGAAATTGATAAAGTAAAAGCTCATAAAATTTCTCCTTCAATACTACTCTTAAATGATGAAGGTAAGTTAGGTATCAGAATTATTCAGGAAGGAAACCTTGCTAAATTTGTCGAAATAATTATTTTAGAAGATTCAGAAGAAGGCTTATGGGTTACCGGTATTCCAGAAAAAGTTGAAATAATAATTCAAGGTCAAGGGTTTGTTGAAGACGATCAAGAAGTTATCACTAATCGTATATGATTAAGATAATAGATTTTGCTATAAAAAAAGCAAAAACAACTTTGTTGATTGCGTTTATGGTAATAATTGCTGGATCTTATGCAAGGCAAGAAATTCCAATTGCTGCTTCTCCAAATGTGCAACTTCCTTTTATAACTGTATCTGTATTTCTCGATGGAGCATCTCCAAGTGATACATCAAGACTAATAGCTAGACCTATTGAAAATAGATTAAAAACTATAACTGGAGTAAAAAGCATTAGATCAACAAGCTCATTGAGTTTTGCAAGAGTTTTTCTAGAGTTCGAAGTAGGATTTGATATGGATCAAGCTCTAGTAGATGTCAAACAAGGAGTGGAAGAAATAAAGTATCAAATTCCTTTGGAGGCAGAAGATCCGCAAATTCAGGAATATACTGAATCTAGTTTTCCTGTAATGAACATAAGTATTGTCGGAGGGAGTTCTGTTAGACAAAAAGTTTTTTATGCCAGAGAACTAAAAGACAGGATTGAGCCCATAGAACAAATACTTGAGGTGAGAACTTCGGGAGCACCAGAAGAAGTTCTTGAAGGAGTTATAGATAAAGCAAAAATGGAATCATATGGCGTAACTTTATCTGACATATATTATTCAGTTTCTAATAATAATTTGATTATTCCTGGGGGGAAACAAGATACTGGCAGAGGTAGTTTCAATATAGAAGTTCCAAGTATTATTGAATCAGCAAAAGATGTATATGAGATTCCTGTAAAAGTTACAAAAGATGCAATTGTCACATTAGGAGACATTGCTACTATCAAAAGAACATTTAAAGACTTTACATCCTACGCTAGGGTTAATGGGCAAGATGCAGTAACTTTAGAAATTTCTTTACGTGAAAGTGCTAATGCTATTGATGCCTCTAACGCTATAAGAGAAGTATTATTTGATTTTGAAAACACCCTGCCAAAGAATTTAGATATTGTAATTACCAATGACGATACGATATATGCAAGTCTAATGGTAAAAGAATTAAATGGAAACATTATAGCGGCAGTGGTTTTAATTATGGTGCTTGTAATAGCAAGCATGGGAACAAGAGTTTCTATGTTAGTTGGGCTCTCAATTCCTTTTTGTTTTTTAATGACTTATTTAATTTTATATAGTTTAGATATGGAAGTGAATTTCCTTGTGATGATGGGATTACTTCTTGGTATGGGAATGTTGATAGATGGTTCAATAGTAATTACAGAATATGCTGATAAAAAAATAGCTGAAGGTCTTTCGCGTGTTGAGGGTTATACTCTCGCATCAAAGCGAATGTTTTATCCGATAATAGCATCAACAGGTACAACACTAGCTGCATTTATTCCTATGATGTTTTGGCCTGGTTTTACTGGGCAATTCATGAAATATCTTCCAATAACTATTTTTTTTGTTCTTTCAGCTTCATTGTTCTATTCATTAATTGTAATTCCCGTTTTAGGAGCATATTTTGGGCAGAGAGACTCAGCTCTTAATAATGACGAAACGAATACATCATTATTTGTACGATTAACCGAATGGTACGGAAAATATATAAAAAGGTTTGTTAGGAACCCTATTGAGACTGTCGCTGCCGTAATCTCAATTTTGTTAATTATAATTATGAGTTATTCCATTTCAGGTATGGGGACTATATATTTCGCAATAGTAGATCCTATTCAGGCTAACGTGACTGTTAAAGCAAGGGGTAATTTTTCAGCACTTGAAACAAAAGTAATTATTGAAGAAGTTGAGGAAAGATTTTTAGAGGTCGAGGGTATAAAAAATGTTTATCTAAGATCTGGAACAAATTGGTGGGAATCAGGTGCAGATAGAATTGGCGGTGGCTTTGTTGAAACATTAGAACCATCTCAAACAAAAATTAGTGGATTTGAAATCATGGATCTATTAAAAGAATCTACGAAAGATATGCCAGGTATTACAGTTGAAATAGAAGCAGATGAAGGAGGACCATCCTTTGATTCCCCTATTGAGCTAGATATATATGGCGATACTGAGGAGCAAGTAAACGAAGCAGTTAATAGAGTTGAAAACTATATGCGAAATGGCATGAATGGTTTAAATAATATTTACTCATCTAAAGCATATCCATCAGTAGAATGGAGCGTCGAAGTTGACAAGCAAAAAGCTGCCCAATTAGGTGTAAGTGTTAGTGATGTTGGTGCTTTAGTTCAAATGCTAACATCTGGATTTAAAGTTGGTGAATATCGACCAGATGATGCTAAAGATGAGGTTGAAATAAGAGCAAGATTTCCTGACTCGGATAGAACAATTACAGGAATAAGAGATTTAAATGTTGTAACTAAACAAGGTACAGTTCCGGTAAGTTCATTTGTTCAAGTTGTTCCAAAGGAAAATCGCCAAACTGTTAATCGTAAAAATGGAAGGTATTTCCAAGAAATAGGTGCCGGAACAGAAGATGAGTCCAAGGTATCAGAAAAAATTGATCAACTAAGTAAATGGTTAAGGTCTTCGGATCTTGGTCCTAGTATTAGTTATGAATTTGGTGGAATGGCTGAAGAAACAGAAGATGTTAATAGATTTATTATGTTAGCAGGAATAACAGCTATATTTATGATGTTATTAATGCTAATCACACAATTTAATAGTTTTTATCAGTCTTTTATTATCTTATCCGCGGTTACTATTTCTTTTGTTGGGGTTTTGTTGGGACTTCTTATAACGGGAAAATCATTCAGCACTACAATGACTGGTATATCTATAGTGACTCTTGCAGGAATTGTGGTAAACAATAATATTGTTTTAATTGATACATTTAATAAACTCAAAGAAGAGTCACCTCAAATTGAACAATCGATTCATATAATTAATGCATGCAAGCAAAGATTAAGGCCAATCATATTGACATCATTAACAACAATCTTTGGTTTATTACCTTTGGCTATGGGTATAAGTGTCGATATAATTTCCAGAGATATTGTCATTGGAAGTAGAGTTGTAGATTGGTGGTCAAACCTTGCAGTTTCAATAGTATGGGGACTTGGTTTTAGTACTTTTATGACATTAATTTTAACTCCTGCTGTTCTCTCGCTTCCATATGCTTTAAGAAATGAGTATAAAAAGTACTTCAAAACAAGTATTAATGACTTACAATAAATTATGGCTAAAGAAGATAAAAAAATAGATTTTGAATCATCACTTAAAGAGCTTGAATCAATTGTTGAAAAATTAGAAGATGAGAACATAAACCTAGAGGATTCAGTAAAATCATTTGAAAAAGGTATAAATCTTGTAAAAGAATGTCAGGAACAACTTCAAACTGCAGAACTTAAAATCAAAAAACTACTTGATGATGGGTCTTCAAAAGACATTAGTAAATCATAACTAAAGTGTTACAAGACTTTCTATCTCAAACAAGGGATCAGGTCTCCCAAAATATTGAAAAGTCTATTGGCCAATCAAACTTAATTGAAAATGCTATGTCTTACTCCGCTTTAGCTGAGAGCAAGATGGTAAGAGCAGCTTTGATTATTGCATCTGGAAAAATAAATAAAAATATTTCTCATTCTAGTCTAATAACGTTAGCTACCGCGGTAGAGCTCATTCATACATATTCATTAATTCATGATGATCTTCCATCAATGGATGATGATGATTTAAGAAGAGGAAAAGACTCAAATCATATTAAATTTGGGGAAGCTAACGCAATTCTTGCGGGTGATGCTCTTCAAAGTCTTGCATATGAAATTATTTGTGATGAAAACTCTTTAGATGCTAGATATAAAGTTGAGGCTATTAAGATGATAAGTAAGGCATGTGGTAAAAATGGAATGGTTTTTGGTCAGTATTTAGATATAAATGCAGAAACAAAAAAAATAGATGAAGAAATGATGGAAAATATTCATAATTTAAAGACAGGGAGGCTAATTGAATGTTCAGTAATGCTGGGTCAGATCTCTAATGAAGATGATCTGCAAAAAGATTCTATTAAAAATTTTGGTAAAAAGATTGGGTTAGCATTTCAAATAACTGATGATATTCTAGAAATTACCTCTAATGAAGAAACACTTGGTAAAAATATTAATTCAGATGTTAAAAATCGAAAGGCAACATACGTAAATGTTTTTGGCCTTGATAGGGCGATTGAAGAATCTAGAGAATTATCAAAAGCTGCAATTAATGATTTAAAAAACATTAAATCAAAGGAAAGTGATTTGCTGGTAGAATTAGCAAAATATATATCATACAGAGAAAAATAAGTTGAAAATTTTTAAAGAAATACCGGTTGAAAAACCTAATACTCCTTTATTAGATTCGGTTACTTATCCATCTGATTTAAGATCTTTTTCAATAAATGAACTTGAAACTCTTTCAAATGAATTAAGAGAGTTTTTATTGTATTCAGTAGGTCAAAGTGGTGGGCATTTAGGTGGTGGACTTGGGGTAATTGAGCTTACAATAATATTACATCATCTTTATAAAACTCCCTATGATAATCTTGTTTGGGATGTGGGACATCAGGCATATCCTCATAAGATTCTTACTGGAAGAAAAGATAAGATCGATACCATTAGAAAAAAAAATGGTCTAGCTCCCTTCCCTTCAAGATTAGAAAGTGAATATGATACTTTTGGTGTGGGTCATTCAAGTACATCCTTGAGTGCAATTGTAGGAATGGCTGAAGCAAACAGAGAGTCTAATCCGGATAAAAAACATGTTGCTGTAATCGGCGATGGAGCAATGACAGCAGGCATGGCTTTTGAGGCTCTTAGTCACATAGGCCATTTAAAACCTAATTTACTTATAATTTTGAATGATAATGATATGTCTATATCTGAGAATGTTGGAGGTTTGTCTAACTATTTTTCAAGAATATGGGCATCTAAGACTTATAAAGGTATTAAAAAGAGTGGTGCTAGTTTTCTAAAACCTTTACCCCAAGCATATCACTTAGCAAGAAAAGTAGAGACACAAATGAAAGCCATGGTAGCACCTGGAACTATTTTTGAAGAGCTAGGATTAAATTATATTGGTCCAATTGATGGTCATAATTTAAAAGAATTAAAAGATGTTATCTCAAACTTAAAAGAATTCGAAGGTCCTCAATTCCTACACATAATTACAAAAAAAGGAGCTGGCTTAGACTCAGCTGAAGCTGACAGAATAGGTTTTCATGCAATAGGTAAAATAAATTCAATAAAAGATAAAAAATCAAAACAAAAAAAATATCAAGATATTTTTGGTGAATGGATTATCGATATGGCTGAGGCTAGTGAAGATCTAATTGGCATTACCCCTGCTATGAGAGAGGGATCAGGACTTGTTGAGTTTAGTAAAAAATTTCCAAATAGATATTTTGATGTTGCTATTGCTGAGCAACACTCAGTTACATTTGCAGCTGGTCTATCTGTTGAAAAAAAGAAGCCTGTAGTTGCAATTTATTCAACTTTTTTACAAAGAGGTTACGATCAGTTAATTCATGATGTTGCGGTTCAAAATCTTGATGTAACATTTGCATTAGACAGATCCGGTCTTGTTGGTGAAGATGGCCCCACTCATTCAGGAAATTATGATATAGCTTATTTAAGATGTATTCCAAATATGGTTATTTGTACTCCTTCAGATGAAAATGAAACAAGAAAATTATTAACAACAGCATACTTGCACAACGGGCCAGCCTCTGTGAGGTACCCAAGAGGAACTGGACCAAATAGTAATATTAATAAGAATCTTCAACCGGTTAAAATAGGTGAAGCGAATATTATTAAAGAGGAAAATTCAAAAATTGTTATATTAAACTTTGGGACCCTTCTAGAAGAAGCTAAACAAGTTTCCAAAGATCTTAAAGCAACTTTGGTTGACATGCGTTTTGTAAAACCACTAGATGAAAAGCTGTTAAAAAAACTTTTTAAAAAAGCTGAAGTATTTATTTCAATTGAAGATGGTTCAATTATGGGTGGTGCTGGAAGTGCTGTTCAAGAATTCGTCTCTAAAGAAGATTTAAATATTAAATCAATTCTTTTTGGCATACCTGATAGATTCATTGAACATGCATCAAGAGAAGAAATGTTATCAGAAGCTGGTTTAGATATTAATAGTATTAAATCTAGATTAAATAAATTGTTATAAGTGTCGTTACGATTCCAGCAAAAATACCTGCAATTAAATCGTCTAAAACAATACCAAAACCATTCTTAAAATTCTTATCAATATATGAGATAGGATATGGTTTTAAGATATCAAATGCTCTAAACAATACTAATGCTAAAACAGCATAAAAAGTTCTCTCGTCTTGATCAGATGCAATAAAAATTACTGGAATCATTGCAAGCCAAATGCCTGCAAGCTCATCAATTACAATTGACTTTTGATCTTTTTCTAATAAATCTTTTGTAGCAATATTTGTGACATAGATAGCTAAAAAAACTATAAATATTGTTGCAAATATCATATTTACATAATGAGATAAAATTATAAAAATAACCCATCCAAAGATACTGCCAATTGTTCCAGGCGCTAATGGGAATAATCCTATACCACCCAGTGTTGCTAAAAAATGATGTGGATTTTTTAAATTAGGAAACTTCTGCATTTTCAATCATTGTAACAATTTTTCTTGCAATGGAAGGAGAAGTTGTCCATTTACCACCAAAAATAGTTAAAAGTGAATTATCTTTCTGAATAAAAAAATCTCTTGATGACTTATGGAAGTTATCATTCGATTTAATCAGAGGTCTTATTCCAGAATATGAACTGATTATCTCTGAAATTGAAATAGGTTTTTTTAAAATTTGATTATAGCTATCGATAAGATAATCTATTTCATGTTTACTTATTTCTATAAACTCAGGATGCGTCACTTTTTCCTCGGTTGTACCCAACAAAGTATTCCCTTTGTAAGGCAGAGCAAAAATGTATCTAGACCTGCATATACTTGAAAACATTAGGCCAGATTCAAGTTTTCTATTAATTATTAGGTGGCTTCCTTTTATATAATCTATATCTTTTTTACTTTTAATATTATTCTGTTCAAGAAGTATATTTGACCAAGGCCCTACTGCTAATATTATTTTATCGAATTTAGATCCATCAATTGCTCCATTTGTATCAAAATTAATAACTTCATTATTCTCATATAAACGTATATTGAGATCTTTTGCTAAATTAATTAATTCTTTTCCAAGAGAATTATCATCCATACTTCCATCATAAAAAGAAAGAAAAGTTTTATATTCATTTTTTAATGAAAATTCATTATTTAGTAACTTAGAGATTTTACTAGTATCAAGATTTTTTGGGCCTGCTAAGAATTCATATAACTTTATTCCTAAAAAAGATTTTAATAGCATAAAAGAAAAAATGTTCCTAAACGGAATAGATATCTTTAATTTATTGGTATGTTTTGGAAAATTTTCTAACCACCAAGATCTATCATTGAGACCGTTTTTAACTTCATTAAAATGAAAACTTTCTAGATATCTTAAGCCTCCATGTAATAATTTGGTAGTTTTTGAACTCGTTTCACTTAATAATGCATTTTTTTCATAGATTGATACTTTATGTCCTTCTTTAGCTAGGAAAATTCCGACAATTAAACCGGTAATTCCTCCTCCAATAATTCCAATACTCTTATGCAAAAGAGTCCCATCCATTTTTTTTAAAATCAATAACTAAATTATCTTTTTTTATTAATATTTCTGTTTGTGATGTGATTTCGCCAATGCAATAATCTTCAGAGATTAATTCATTATTTTTTTGATCTGGTGAGCATGTGTAGCACAGCTTATAATCATCTCCATATGATAGATCATGGATATCATTTGTTACTGGTATATTTTCATAATCAATTTCAGCTCCAACACCTGATTGCATACAAATACTTCCTAAATCTTTTATTAATCCATCTGAAATATCTATACAACTACTTGCATATTTAGAAATATATTCACTTTTATCAAAAGGTATTTTAGGATTAAAAAACTTTCGAACATAAGATGATTTTTCTTTATTTTCCCAATCAATCAAACCTTTTCGGCCTTCACCCAAAGGACCTGTAATGTATATCAAATCACCAATTTTTGCATTTGATCTAAGTATGTTTTTCTCATAGGCATAGCCAAAAACATTTACACATATACTTAGTTCACCATTGGTTACATCTCCTCCTACCAACTTGATGTCGTATTCATTTAAAATATTTTCAATTCCAATAGTAAATTTTTTATACCAGTCTAAGTCAGTACTATGTGATGTTAATCCAATTGATATGAAAGCAGGATATGCTCCCATAGCTGCCAAATCACTTAAAGCAACGGCAATAGATCTGTATGCAATATCCTCAGGCATACTATCTTTTGGAAAGTGAGTATTAATTTTAGAAATATCCAGTGAGTGAACTAGGTCTTTCTTTTGTGATTTTATAACAGCAGCATCGTCACCAGATCCTACTAACACTATGTCATTTAATTCATTCTCAACTAAATGTTGAAAGCAATTTAAAATTGCTGATTCTGATATCAAGAAGGATATCTTTCAAACAATCCGCTGGCTCCCATACCACCACCAACACACATTGTTACTACACCAAACTGCTTATCTAAATTTTGTAGTTGCCTTGTAAGGTGTCCAACTTGTCTAGAGCCCGTCATGCCAAATGGATGACCAATTGAAATTGATCCCCCATCAAGATTTAATTTATCCATTGGTATACCTAATTTATCCCTGCAATACACAACTTGAACTGCAAAAGCTTCATTGAGTTCCCAAATATCAATATCATCAATTGAAAGATTATAATTTTTTAAAAGTTTAGGAACTGAATAAACTGGGCCTATTCCCATCTCATCTGGCTCACATCCCATTGTAGTAAATCCTCTAAAATATGCTAAAGGCTTAAGATTAAGTTCCTTAGCCTTATCTTCAGACATAACCAAAGTTACAGAAGCCCCATCTGATAATTGAGATGAGTTTCCTGCTGTTACTGATCCATTTTCAGGATCAAAAACTGGTTTCAAAGATGATAAACCCTCAAGAGTTGTTTCAGGTCTATTACATTCGTCTTTGTCAACTGTATAGTCGATTTCTTTTGATTCACCAGTTTCTTTATTAGTAAGAAGCATCTTTGTATCCATTGGAATAATTTCGTCATCATATCCACCAGATTGTTGAGCTGCAGCTGTTCTCATTTGACTTTCAAATGCATACTCATCCTGTACTTCTCTTGATACCTCATATCTTTTAGCTACAACTTCAGCAGTCATACCCATTGGAAAATATATTCCTGGAGTTTCTTCGGCCAATCTTTCATTCACAAAATTATCCATATTCATATTCATCATCGAGATTGTTTCTGCTCCACCAGCAATAACTGTGTCATAAGAACCTGCCATAATTTGCCCAGCTGCCATTGATATTGATTGAAGACCAGAAGAACAGTATCTATTTATAGTTGTTCCTCCTGTAGTCATAGGTAATTTTGATAATACTGCTGCATTCCTTCCAATATTATGGCCTTGAGCTCCTTCAGGATTTCCACAACCCATAATAATATCTTCAACTTCTTCGGGCGGTAAGTTGGGATTTCTATCCAACATCGCATCTATAATATGTGCAAGCATTTCATCTGGTCTCGTCATATTGAAGCCACCTCTATGTGACTTTGCAAGCCCAGTCCTAACACTATCAACAATCACTACATTTTTCATAATTTCTCCAATTAAAGCTTAACTATTCTAGTCTATCTTCATCTTTACTTAAAGTCTTATACCACTCCGGAATGAGGTCAATATCAAACTCTTTAGCTTTTTTTAAAACATAAGGAATTGATATCGGACTAAATGGTAAGACAACTAGAACACCAAGTCCTAAACTTTTAAAGATTTGTTTTAATTGTTCATTAGCCTCAGTGATATCTTCTTCATTTGCGTTTCCTTCTATATAACTTATATAGATATCAAGCATTTTTTTATTCTCTTCTGTTTCTTCTAAAAAAAGATCCTTAAGTTTAAGCAAATTTTGCTTTAATTTATCTGTATTCATAATCTTGAAAATATTATGCTACATTTATTTGTATGAATAAAACTGAAAGAGCTATAGTCATAAAGAAAATATTGGATAAAGTCTATCCGGAAACACCTATTCCTCTTGATCATCAAGATAACTTTACTTTACTTATAGCAGTTCTTTTATCAGCACAATGTACTGACGAGAGAGTTAATCAGGTAACTCCAAATCTATTTTCAATTGCTTCTGACCCTCTATCAATGTCAAAACTTTCCGTAAATAAAATATATAAAATTATCAAGCCATGTGGATTAGGGCCTCAAAAATCAAAAGCTATATCTAAACTATCTAAAATTTTAGTTAATAAATTCAATTGTGAAGTTCCAAATAATTTTTCTGATCTTGAAAGCTTGCCAGGTGTTGGACATAAAACAGCCTCAGTTGTAATGAGCCAAGGGTTCGGTATACCTGCTTTTGCAGTTGATACTCATATACATAGATTAGCGCAAAGATGGGGACTCACAAATGGAAAAAATGTAAAAAAAACCGAAGAAGATCTAAAAAAAATTTTTCCAAAAGAATCTTGGAATAAGCTTCATTTACAAATTATATTCTGGGGACGTGAGTACTGTATGGCCAAAACTTGTTATGGTACAGAATGTAAAATTTGTAAATCTTGTTACCCAAAAAGAAAGAAACCTTTTGTGCACAAAAGACCCTAGATAATATAAAATTATCATAATTTCTTTTTAACAAAATATTAAAAACTATGAAATCATCAAGAAGTGATAGTATTTTCTCTAATGATAATCCAATAAAGGATTATGATTCTGAGCTGTGGGCTTCTTTTGAAAGTGAAGCTGAAAGGCAAGAAGATCATATTGAATTAATAGCATCTGAAAATTATGCATCTAAAAGAATTCTTGAAGCTCAAGGCTCAGTCTTAACTAATAAGTATGCAGAAGGATATCCATCTAAAAGATATTATGGTGGTTGTGAGAATGTTGATATTGCTGAAAACCTTGCTATCGAAAGAGCAAAAAAACTTTTCAAAGCAGATTATGCAAATGTTCAACCTCATTCTGGCTCTTCTGCAAATGCTGCAGCATATTTAGCTTTACTAGAACCAAATGACACTATTCTTGGAATGAGTCTTGATCATGGAGGTCATTTAACTCATGGCTCCAAGGTAAATTTTTCAGGTAGAAACTATAAAAGCGTTCAATATGGGCTTCATCCTGAAACTCATGATATTAATTATGATGAGGTAAGGTCTCTTGCAAAAGAACACAGACCTAAATTAATAATTGCAGGTTTTTCAGCGTTTACTGGAATAATTGACTGGAAGAAATTTAGAGAAATAGCTGATGAGGTTGGAGCATATTTTCTTGTAGATATGGCTCATGTATCTGGTTTGGTAGCAGCTGATTTATACCCATCTCCTGTTCCTTATGCAGATGTTGTTACATCAACTACTCATAAAACATTACGTGGTCCTAGGTCTGGAATTATTCTTGCTAAGTCAAATGAAGAAATAGAAAAGAAATTAAATTCAGCAGTTTTTCCTGGATCACAAGGTGGGCCGCTTATGCATGTTGTAGCTGCTAAAGCTTTATGCTTCAAAGAAGCTTTAGATCCTGAGTTCAAAATTTATATTAATCAAGTAATGAAAAATGCAAAAACTATGGCCAGTACATTAATGTCAAATGGTATAGATATTGTTAGCAATGGAACAGAAAATCACATAATACTTGTTGATCTAAGGAATAAAGGGATTTCAGGAAAAGATCTTGAAAGAGTCCTTGGATCTGTAAATATTACTGTTAACAAGAATTCTGTTCCAAATGATCCGGCCTCACCTTTTGTTACTTCGGGTATTAGAATTGGGACACCTGCTGCAACAACTAGAGGATTTAAAGAAAAAGAAATCATTCAAGTAAGTAATTGGATATCAGATATTATTAATGATTTTAGCAATGAAGAACTCCAAAAAAATATAAAAGGGGAAGTGCATAATCTGACGAGTAATTTTCCAGTATATAATGTATAGATGTATTGTCCGTTTTGCCAAGCTGAAGATACAAAGGTAATTGATTCAAGATTAGTTGCGGATGGGTCTCAAATTAGAAGAAGAAGAGAATGTGAAGTCTGTCACTCTAGATTTACAACTTTTGAGACAATTGATTTAGCTCTTCCAAGAGTTATTAAAAGTAATGGAGAAAGACAGCCTTTCAATGGCTCAAAACTCAAGTCAGGTATGTTAAGAGCTTTAGAAAAAAGACCATTATCTACAGAAGAGATAGATTCTGTTTTTGGTAAGATTTTAAAAGAAATAAGAACAAAAGGAGTTCGAGAAATCAAATCTATTGAAATTGGCAAAATTATGATGAATGCTTTAAAAGAGGTCGATAGTGTTGCTTATGTGCGTTTTGCCTCTGTATATAGGGATTTTCAGGACATTGAAGATTTCTCTCAAGAAATAAGTTCACTTACCAAAGAGAAGCCGTCAAAGAAAAATTCAAAAAAATGAACTACGAAGAATTGATGCTTCGTGCTATCACTAAAGCAGAAAAATTTAAATTCACTGCAAAACCTAATCCAGTTGTAGGTGCAATTGTATTCAAGGACAATGAAATAATTTCAGAAGGATATCATGAAACTTATGGTAAAAATCATGCTGAAATTAATGCAATTGAAAAAGCTAAAAATTATTTAGGCAAGAAATTTGAAAGCTTTTCAGAATTATCTTTGATATGTACATTGGAGCCTTGCAGCCATCATGGAAAAACAGGATCTTGTGCTGATTTCATTGTTGATACAGGCTTTAAAAATATAATTATTGGGGCAATTGACCCAAATCCAAAAGTTGCTGGTAAAGGTATAAAAATTTTACAAGACAATAATATAAGTGTTGAATTTGGATTATTTGAAGATCTTGTAGAAAAACAAAATAAATTTTTCTTTTATAAACATAAAAATAAAAAACCTTATATTACTATCAAAATTGCATCTTCATTAGATGGCAAATCTCATTACAATGACGAAAGAGTTTTTATTACTTCACAGTCATCACTTGATGATGTGCAGAAAATTAGAGCTGAATATGATGCAATTTTGACAGGAGGAAATACCTTACGAAATGATAATCCTAAAATGAACTCGCGAGTTGATTTTGCTTTAAATCAACCTAAAAAAATATTATTAACTAATAATGCATATAGCAAAGAACTAGATTTCTTTAAAAATGCTTCTGTAGATGTTTTTAAAATTAATGATTTAAAAAAGATTATTAACTCATATCAAAACAGTGAGATATGTTCAATCTTAATAGAGGCTGGCCCAAAGTTAGTCAATTCTTTTCTAAAAGAAGGTATTGTTGATGAATTAATCGTTTATAGTTCAACAAAAAAACTGGGTGAAAAAGGAATAAATTGGTTTTATGAAGATAATGCTATTGAAAATTATGGTTTTAAATTAGAATCCTCATATAAAATTGATACCGACTTAAAAGAAATATTTAAAAAA
>Ga0209036_1000394_pt1 | contig 18947 bp, 17 predicted proteins | sample MarorgKNORR_S2LV_3_FD_188222 | JGI IMG/M metagenome (GOLD analysis project Ga0209036, IMG submission 188222) | Marine microbial communities from the Southern Atlantic Ocean, analyzing organic carbon cycling - DCM_A/KNORR_S2/LV (SPAdes) (version 2) | ecosystem: Environmental > Aquatic > Marine >... | reverse complement strand
GAAAAATAAATTTGCTTTGTGAAAAAAGAAAAACTTATTGAAGCTGCAAAAAATTTTGGAAGTCCTCTATACGTTTATGACGCAAGTAAAATCAAATTCCAATACAAAAGATTAACTTCAGCTTTCAAAAATGTAAAAAATCTCCAGCTAAACTATGCAGTCAAAGCTCTATCCAACATTTCAATATTAAAATACATAAATACATTAGGCGCTGGAATCGATACGGTTTCAGTCCAAGAAGTTTTGCTTGGGATTAAAGCTGGATACTCCCCAGATAAAATTATTTACACCCCTAATGGCGTTTCCTTGCATGAAATTAAAAAGGTATCAAAAATGGGAGTAAAGATTAATATAGACAACTTAAACACATTAGAACAGTTTGGTAACCTCTACCCCGAAGTTCCGGTTTGCATTAGAATTAATCCCCATGTTATGGCTGGCGGAAATAGTAAAATTTCAGTTGGTCATATTGATTCAAAATTTGGAATAAGTATACACCAGATTCCTTTGTTGTTAAGAATAGTTGAAAACACCAATATTAAAGTAAATGGTATTCATATGCACACTGGAAGCGATATTCTTGATATTGAAGTTTTTATTCGTGCAACAGAAATTTTATTTGACGTTGCAAAAAAATTTAAATTTTTAGAATTTATTGACTTTGGAAGCGGATTTAAGGTTCCCTACTATAATGGAGACAATGAAACAAATATAGAAGAGTTAGGCGTAAAGTTATCCGAACGCTTCAATAGATTTTGTAATGATTATGGCAGAGATCTGACATTAGTTTTTGAACCTGGTAAATTTTTGGTTAGTGAATCTGGGAATTTTTTATGTTCAGTAAACTCAATAAAACAAACGACGTCAACTATATTTGCTCAAGTAGATTCTGGGTTTAACCATTTCATAAGACCCATGATGTATGGATCAAATCACCAAATCGAAAACATCTCAAACCCAAATGACACCAGTCGATTCTATTCTGTTGTTGGATATATCTGTGAAACTGACACTTTCGCTACTAATAAAAAAATTTCAAAAATCTCTGAGGGTGATATTTTAAACATTAAAAATGCTGGAGCATATTGCTTTTCAATGGCGAGTAACTACAATTCAAGGTACAGACCGGCAGAAGTTCTATATTTAAACAACAAACTAATTTTAATCAGAAAAAGAGAGTCTTTCGATGATTTAATTAAAAACCAAGTTGAGTTGGACTTTTAAAAAAATTATTAAGATATAACTCCTGATCCTATCAATTCATCTTCATAGTACCATGCAGCAAACTGCCCTTGAGCAATAGCTGATTGTTTATCTTCAAACAACAAGTAAACACCTTTATCTTTGTATATGAGTTTAACATCCTGCAATGGCTGCCTATATCTAATCCTTGCTTTTAGATTTTGGAATTTTGTTTTTCTAAAGATTTTACCACCTTTTGTTAAATGAATGTTTTCGTCTTTAATAAAAAGAACATTCCTTTTTAATCCAGGGTGGTTTTTTCCCTCACCAACATATATTATATTTTGTATGATATCGGTTTTAATAACATACAGAGGATCTTTAGTTCCTCCAACAGCTAGCCCTTTTCTTTGCCCAATAGTATAAAAATGTGCGCCATTGTGAAAACCAATTTCTTGACCATCTTTAATATTATAATCAAATGGTTTGGAATTATCCTGTAATTCATCAGAGGAGATTTTTTTTTGCTGAAATAATTTATTGGAACTTGAAATTTTTATAATTCTCCCTTTTTTTGGTTTTAATTTTTGTTGTAAAAAATCAGGTAACTTAACTTTTCCTATAAAACACAAACCTTGTGAATCTTTCTTTTGAGCAGTGATTAACTTTTCTTTATTCGCTATTTCTCTTACCTGTTTTTTCGATAGTTCACCAATTGGAAATAAAGATTTACTAAGCTGATATTGTGATAATTGGCAGAGAAAATAAGACTGATCTTTTTCATTATCATATCCTTGATGTAAACTGTAAACTTTTTTATTATTTTCAACTTTACATTTAATTCTGGCATAATGACCTGTTGCAATGTAATCAGCATCCAAACCAATTGCAATTTTTAAAAAAATATCAAATTTAATTTCTCTATTACATAATATGTCTGGATTTGGAGTTTTACCATTTTTATATTCATTAAACATATAATCAACTATCCTTTCTTTATACTCTTTACTTAAATCAACTGTCTGAAAGGGAATTTTTAGCTTTTCACAAACCAGCATAGCGTCATAACTATCCTCGAGCCACGGACATTCTTTGGAAATGGTAACTGATTCGTCATGCCAATTCTTCATAAAAACCCCAATAACATCGAAACCTTTTTTTACAAGAACATAGGCAGCTACACTAGAATCAACACCCCCAGAAAGTGCAACAACAACACGTTTTTTTTGTTTAGACATTAGATGAAGCTTTAAAATTACTTTTTGTTCTGCAATTTTCTCTGCTCTTCTGCACGATCCATCATCTCTTTCATTTTTCTTTGAAATCTATTTTGTTTGGATGGTTTTTTTTTATTTTCCTGAATCTGAAGATGAATCTTTCTTTCGTCAATTATAAAGTACTTTATCGCTAACATTAAAAGAATTGTAAGAATGTTTGAAACAAAATAATACAAACTAAAGGCACTTGCATAATTGTTAAAGAAGAACAGCATCATTACTGGCATCAGATACATGATGAACTTCATGTTTGGCATACCAGGTTGGGTTGGTTGCATTTGAGCACCTGATGACATCATAGTGTAGAAAAATATTGCTATTGAAGCCAAGATCGGTAAAAGACTTACGTGATCACCATACCATGGAATAGAGAAAGGCAGTTCAGCGATAACATCATAAGAAGAAAGATCTTCGGCCCAAAGAAAAGGCTTTCCTCTCAATTGGAATGCAATAGGAAAAAAACAGAACAAAGCATAGAACACCGGAAGTTGAAATAAAGCAGGGACACATCCAAGCAAAGGATTAGCACCTGCTTTGTTATATAATTTCATTGTTTCTTGTTGCTTTTTTATTGCATCATTTTTAAACTTTTCGTTAAGCTCCATTATTTCAGGTCTAATTACCTTCATCCGTGCTTGTGAGAGGTAGGTTTTATAAGTAACAGGTGACATTGCCAAACGAGTAATTATTGTCATGATAATTACAGCCAACCCTGCAGAAAAATAATTACTTAAAAAACCAAACAATGGAAAGTAGATGAATCTGTTTATCCAACCAAAAATACCCCACCCAAAGTAAATAGATTCGTATATTTCATTTTCATATTTTTTTAAAACATCATAATCGTTAGGACCCATGAACCAATTAAATTTAGAATCAAACTCTCCACCTTTTAATTTAATTGGAACAATCGATGTGTAATTTTTTGTGAATAAAACATCTTTACCTTGATCCTCAAACATTTTCTTTGATTCAAAAAAGACATTGTCAGAAGGGTCTTCCAAAACAAGAATAGTGTTGAAAAAATGTTGACCATAAGAAATCCAAGATACTTCATCTTCATTATCACTAGTGTCACTGTAAGAGCTTAAATAATCTGTGTCATCGCCTTCATACTGATAATAAAGTTGACTGTATCGATTTTCGTAATCTACACTTTTTGCAAGTCTGAAAGCTTTCAGATCCCAGTTTAATAAAACTTTTTCGTTATCATTCACAATATTATTGAAGCCAAAAGATTTTACAGAGAAATCTATCATGTATCCTTTTTTTGGTATTATATATTCAAAATTCAAAAAATTTTTATTGGAAATTTCAAGAGACATTGTCACCTTTGTTTCATCATTATTGTAAATAATTTCAGGATCAAAAAATAGATTTTTAGAATCAACTGTTTTGCCTTCAGTAGTTACAAATTGAATACTAAAATTGTGATTTCCATTTTTTACTAGATACAGGGAATCCCCTTTATAATCATTAAACTTCTTTAGCAATACCTCACTTATCATACCACCCTTTGAATCTATTTTCAAAGATAAATCTTCATTATCTATATGAACATCCTCAAATTTATTTGTATTCAAAACATCATTAAAATCTTGTGTATCATCATCGAGAGGGATCAAATTTTCCTCAGCAGATAACATCTCCTCGTTTTGTGAATCAACCTTTCGGTCAAGATCCCTACTGATTTCATTGGAGTTAATTTCTGGAACGGTATAAACATACCAAACAAAAGCTATCATCAAAATAACAAATCCCAGTATTTGATATGGGTCTATTTTATTTTCTTCCATGGTTTTTTGATTCTCTATAATTCAAGCAGGCTTTTACAAAAGATACAAAAAGAGGATGTGGAGATTCGACAGTACTTTTATACTCCGGATGAAATTGCACACCAACAAACCAATCATTTTTTGGATATTCAATAATTTCAACCAAGTTTGTTTCTGGATTAATTCCACTTGTTTTCAGTCCATTTTCATTTAACTTTTCTATGTATTTTTCATTCAACTCCCATCTGTGTCGGTGTCTCTCAGAAATAACATTTTTATCATAAATTTTGTGGACTAAAGTGTTCTTTTTGATTTTACATTTCCATGCACCCAACCTCATAGTACCACCTTTTTCAGTTATATTTTTTTGATTTTCCATCAAAGAAATTACGGGATTTGTAGTATTTTGATCCATTTCGGTTGAATTTGCATCTTTAAGTTTTAAAATATTTCTTGAAAATTCAATAACTGCCATTTGCATACCAAGACAAATTCCAAAGAATGGAATATTATTTTCCCTTGAACATTTGATCGCATCAATTTTTCCTTCAATTCCTCTTTCTCCGAAACCAGGGGCAACCAAAATACCATCTAAATTAGAAATTTCATTATTTATTTGATCAGAATTGATAAATTCTGAGTGAATTGAGACAACTTTAACTTTCGTTTTATTTTCAGATCCAGCATGAACTAGGGACTCAAGTATAGATTTATAAGAATCCTGAAGCTCTACATACTTTCCGATTAAACCAATCTGCACTTCCTCTTTCGGAAATTTTAGTCTGTCAACGAAGCTTATCCATTTTTTTAAATCTGGCTTTTTTGGATTTTTTAAATTGAGTTTTTTCAATACAACCTGATCTAATTTTTCGTTTTTCATCATTATGGGAACCTCATAAATAGTTGTGGCGTCAATTGATTGTACAACTGAATCTACGTCAACATTACAAAATAAAGCTAGTTTTTCTTTAATATCATTACTTATTTCGTGTTCAGTTCTACAAACCAAAATATCAGCGTTCAATCCACTTTCCATAAGGGTTTTGACCGAGTGTTGAGTTGGTTTTGTTTTGAGTTCCTTTGCAGCTGATAAAAAAGGAATTAAAGTCAAATGGATTAGTAAAGTATTTTCTTTTCCCAACTCCCATCGTAATTGCCTTACAGACTCAATGTATGGAAGAGATTCAATATCACCTACAGTCCCGCCAATTTCAGTTAAAATAAAATCATACTTTTCTTCGTTTGACAATAACTTGATTAGTCTTTTAATTTCGTTTGTAATGTGTGGAATAACTTGAACTGTTTTTCCAAGATACTCTCCCTTTCTCTCCTTTTCAATAACTGTCTTATAAACTCTTCCTGTGGTTACGTTATTGGATTGAGAAGTATTTACGTTTAAAAAACGTTCATAATGACCTAAATCAAGGTCAGTTTCTGCACCATCTTCAGTTACAAAACACTCTCCATGTTCGTATGGGTTTAGTGTCCCTGGGTCAACATTTATATATGGATCAAACTTTTGAATTGTAACAGAATAACCTCTTGATTGCAATAGCTTAGCGAGTGATGCCGAGATTATTCCTTTGCCAAGTGATGAACTAACACCTCCGGTTACAAAAATAAATTTTGATTTAGACATCATCCAACATATTTAAAAAGGCAAAAATACAAAAAGAAATAAGAAAGAAACTTTATTTCTTTTCACTATTAGAGCTACTAAATTCGAGCTCACGAATTTCTAATTTATCATGCTCTATCATATAAATAGATAGATTGATTAAACCTTTTGTATCCGTTTGGTAATTAAATTTATTTTGTAAATATTCAGTTTGACCAATTTTTACTGACTTATTAATGTTTTTATAAACACTTGATCTAAGAACTAAATCGAGAGTGAGATCATATGCTCTTATGGATGTTTTGTTGGGAAGTTTACCAAACTCTGTAATATAGTCCTCATTATAAAATTGTAAGTTTTTATCATAAATAGGTTTATAATAACTGGGATATATAAAATTTAGATTACCCAAATGTTCAAATGAGATATTTTCATTTTCATATATATCTGATCTATATGTTGTCATCAATTTAATGTCTCTTTCTTTGGATATTTGAGAGTTTAACAGAGATGAAACACTAGTGATAGTATTAAGGTCTTGTGTTTCTAAAAAAACATAGTTTTTTTTGGTGGTTACTAATAATGAGTCTGTAATTTCAGGATCAACAAAACCCAATGTTTCATTTGTATTTATTAACTCTGCATATGGAAACCTTTTTAAAATATTGTTTTTTACTTCAATAGATTCACTATCATGAATGATCATTACACATGGGTCCGGCTCATTAATAATCAAAGAGTCTATATAATCAAACATACTTTCTCTTTGAACTTCTTTTTGTGAAATGGATTGAATTAAATTATTTTTTTTAATTAATTTATTGGTTGTTAATGGTGATATTATTGGGATTTTAGAATTATCTAATCCATCTAAAACCTGAACAATATTTCTTGGTATGAAAGGTCCTATCAAAAAATCATAATCTTTGAAATCGTTATCCAATAATATTTTTTCTATTTTTCTTTGATCGTTTTCAGTGTCAAATACATTAAAATCAATATTTATTCCCAAAATATTGGCCTCCTTTAAAGCCATTAAACTCCCACTATAAAAATCTAAGGAAATCGTTGTCAAATTAAGTTCTTTCAAAAGTTTTTTATTTATCTCTAATGAGTCTAGATCAAGCTCATCAATTTTAAAAGGAGCCAAAAGTCCAATTTTCAATGACTTGTTTTTGAAAACACTATCCTTTAGGTTTATTTTTTTTGGCGAACTATCTATATAATCGTTATCATCTGTTTCAAAAAAAACTTGATTTTTATCAATAATTGAAATTAATTTTCTTTTTTGAGGAATATTTAATTTCATTTTTTTTTTGAGTTTATTTCCGACGATTTCAGGATTGTACGCTCTGATGTCTTCAATCGATACATTATAAATTTTTGAGATTGAATATAAAGTCTCTTTTCTCTCTACTTTATGAATTAATGTATCAATTTTATATGAACTGGGAAGGTTTTCATTTTCAATTTGGGCAAAAAAATAAATCGGAAAAAATATTAAAAAAAGTTTTTTTTTCATCATTCCCATTCAATTGTTGCAGGTGGTTTTGAACTTATATCATACACTACCCTGTTTACACCTTTTACATTATTTATAATTTGGTTAGAAATATCTTGTAAAAATTCGTAAGGAAGGTTAACCCAATCGGCTGTCATGCCATCTGTTGATTCGACAGCCCTGAGCGCAATACAATTTTCATAAGTTCTTTCATCGCCCATGACTCCAACACTTTTTACCGGAAGTAGTATAGCTCCAGCTTGCCATATTTTATCATACAAATTATTATTTTTCAATCCTTCAATAAATATTTTATCAACATTTTGAAGAATTTCAACCTTTTCTTTGTCTATGTCTCCAAGAATTCTAATTGCTAAACCTGGACCAGGAAAAGGATGTCTAGATAGAATAACATCACTAATTTTTAATGCCTTTCCTACTTTTCTCACCTCATCCTTAAATAACATTTTTAAGGGTTCAATTATTGATAGTTTCATTTTTTCAGGAAGCCCCCCAACATTGTGGTGTGATTTTATTGTTGCTGACGGTCCTTTCACAGAAATTGATTCGATAACATCGGGATAAATAGTTCCTTGAGCTAGCCACTTAGCTCCTTTTATCTTTTTTGCTTCATTATCAAAAATTTCGATAAAAGCTTTACCAATTACTTTTCTTTTTAATTCAGGTTCTGTCACATTTGATAATTGATTCAAAAAAAAGTCGGTCGCATCAACTCCAATAACATTTAATCCCATTCCACGGTATTGATGCAAAACATCATCATATTCATTCTTCCTCAACAAACCATTATTTACAAAAATGCAATATAAGTTCGAACCTACAGCTTTATTAAGTAAAACTGCAGCAACGGATGAATCAACTCCACCAGATAACCCTAAAATAACCTTTTCATTACCTACGGTTTCTTTAATTTGAGCAATCGCTTTGCTAGAAAATGATTCCGCTGTCCAGTTGGGTTTAATTTCTGAAATCTTGATTAAAAAATTACTCAATAGTTTTTTTCCATCGCTGGTATGGTAAACTTCTGGATGAAATTGTATTCCAAAAATTAAATCTTTTTCAATTGAGAAAGCAGCATTTTTTACATCATTTGTGCTTGCTATTAATTTAGATCCAGTTGGTAATTTTTCAATTGTATCACTATGACTCATCCAAACTTGGGTGCCAGAATCAATTCCGCTAAATAATTGTGAATTTTTTTCAATTGAATTTAATTTGGCTCTCCCGTATTCTCTTTTGTTAGAGGATATAACTCGTCCACCATTAAAATGAGCTAAATATTGGGCTCCATAACAAACACCAAGAATTGGAAGCTTACCTTTTATATTTTTCAAATTAAAATGCAAAGCATCTTTTGATCTGACAGAAAATGGGGATCCTGATAATATTACAGCTTTAAAGGAATTTATATCAAAACCAATTTTATTATATGGATGTATTTCGCAGTATATTGACAGTTCTCTGACCCGCCTAGCTATCAGTTGGGTATATTGTGATCCAAAATCAATTATCAATACTTTTTCACTCATAATCAAATTTAGTGTTAAAAAATTTATTCATTGAATCTAGATTATTATTATAGTAAACTTCTTATTAAAAGGGTCTATATTATCATAAATAAGATCTAAAAATTCTTCACCATAATCTACAAAAAACTCAGAAAAATTAATTTCTCTTTCTTGTAAATTTTTATTTGGAAACAATTCATCTTGTATTTTTTTTAAACTGATTAACTTATCTTTTTTACTTATTTTTTCAGCTTTAATTAGTCTCTTTTCTAAATTTTCTAATCCTTTAATTTGTTTTTTTTGTTGAGCTTTCAAAGCCCCCAAAAAAGATTTATCAATTTTTTTACTGATTTCAAAAAGCTCATCAAAGTTATGATTTAAAATATTTTTCATTTTAGATAAATCAAATGAGTTTTTACTTATTTTCTTAATGTAATAATTACTTAACTGATCGTAATCTTGGAATAGATCTGAAAGACTAATTCCAAGTTTTTTACAATTTTTAATTTTTTTGGTTTTAACAATTAAAACTGATGTTCTAATTTTCAAGATCGGGAAAGTAATTTTTCTTTTTTTAAAATAGTTTTTTAATTGGAGCCAATATGCTATTTCACTTCCACCTCCAACATAGGCTAGATTAGGAAGAATTTTTTCCTGAAAAATTGTTCTAATCAATACATTTGGAGAAAATTTTTCAGGAAATTTCTTTACTTCTTCAACAATTTCATCCTCTGAAAAAATTAAACTCTTATTATCAATTTTGAATCCCTTTCCATTATTTATAATTCTATCTCTGCTATTTTTATGACAATAGAATATATTAATTTTTCTTGGATTAACTTGTGGTTTATATTCAAGTTCCCTAAGTTTTTCATTTGATTTGATTACTTCATTGTAACAAGTTTGGTGCTTGATTTCGTCGATAAAGTCATCTATAAAAATTTCTTTAAACCTTTTACTATCAGTATTTAAAATCAATAATCCATGACAACCAAAAAGTTCGTTCACTAATTGAAAAGTCGCTTTCGATAGATTTTTGTGTTTGAGATAAGAATTTTCAAATAAATCTATAATTTTTTTTGAGTTTAAACTTTTATTCCCAAAAAATAACTTTATTTCCTTTAAGACTTTTTCTAAACTATTAGTTTTTAATTCTCCAACTTTTCCAGAGGAATTAATATTCCATTGAAACTTTTTATGTAAAGTTTTAAAAAAGTTAATTTCTTCAAAATCGTGGTCTTCGGAAGCCATCCAATAAATTGGTATAAACTTATTATTTGGAAATTTTTTTTTTAATTCATTACAAATTTTAATAGTATCGATAATTTTGTAAAGGAAATAAAGTGGTCCAGTAAAAAGATTTAATTGATGGCCTGTGGTAACAGTGAATGTGTTTTTATCTTTAAGGTAATTGATTTGTTTAATTTGAACTGATTTATTCTTAATTAAAGAATATTGTTTTGTTAGAAATTCATTTAAAATTGTTCTAAAGTCATCATTGTAATTGTTTTTCTTTTCAATAATTTGTTCTTTAAAACTTTCAATAGAACTATCTCGATTATAAAAACTTCTAATATTAATTACCTTATCACAGTATGATTTAGTTATTTTGGGTAAATGGTTTGTAATGTTTAAATCTAAATGATTCATATCAAACTTTTCACTTATTAAAAAATGAGTCAACAAATTCCTTTTTATCAAATAATTGAAAATCCTCAAGACCTTCCCCTACCCCAATAAATTTAATTGGAATTTTAAATTGGTCTGAAATTCCTAAAACAACCCCTCCTTTGGCAGTTCCATCCAATTTGGTAACAGCCAAAGATGTGATTTCAGTGACATTCGTAAATTGTTTCGCTTGTTCAAAAGCATTTTGACCTGTTGACCCATCAATAATCAAAATTACTTCTTGTGGAGCATCATTATGTTTTTTTTGTAATACTCTTTTTATTTTACTGAGTTCATTCATAAGGTTAACTTTATTATGTAATCTGCCCGCAGTGTCAATTAAAACAACATCTGCATTTTTATTAATTGCAGAAGACAATGTATCGTAGGCAACAGATGCTGGATCACTTCCCATATTCTGTTTAACTAAATCAACTCCTACTCGATTTGCCCAAACTTCCATTTGCTCGATTGCTGCAGCCCTGAAAGTATCAGCAGCACCAATAACAACTTTTAATCCATTAGATTTAAAATAGTGTGCCATTTTACCAATAGAGGTAGTTTTTCCTACACCATTTACACCTACAACTAAAATTACGTGAGGTTTATTTTTAGAAAGAACAAATTTTTCTTGATCAACAGGTGAATCAATTATATTAATTATTTCGTCTTTTAAAATTTTATCAAGTTCATCAGTACCAACATATTTATCCTTAGAAACCCTTGATTCGATTCTATCAATAATTTTAAGTGTTGTTTTTACCCCAACATCTGAAGATATCAAAACGTCTTCTAAATCATCTAAAATCTCCTCATCAACTTTACTCTTCCCAATTAAAACTTTTGAAATTTTATCAAAAAATGAAGTACTTGTCTTTTTTAAACCTTTATTAAGTGAATCTTTTTTTTTCTTAGAAAAAAAACTTTTGAAAAGTGACTTTTTACTTAAATCTAATTCTTCTTTATTAATCTCATTTTCTAATTCTGATTTTAGTTTTAGCTCAGGTTCTGGTTCTGGATCAAGCTCAAGTTCTATCTTGGAATCTGGTTCTAGCTCTGGTTCTGGCTCAGGCTCAGAATCGGGTTCTGGGTCTGGCTCTGGCTCTTGCTCTGACTCAGACTTTGGTTCTGGTTCTAGTTCAAGTTCTAGCTCGGACTCGAGTTTTGTAATTTTTTTAGATGACTCTTGTTCTACTAAGACATCTTCATTATCATCTATTTTTTTGGCAATCGAATCTCTATTTTCTATATCTTTTTTCTTGTTTTTTGTAAAACCAAAAAGTTTTTTAATAAATTTCATAGTAGTAATTGTATCAAAGATATGAAAACAAAAAAAGCCACTTAAAGTGACTTTTAATAAAATTTAAAAAGTTATTTCTTGGACAACCAATCATTGACCTTCTCAGGTGGCATAATTGACTCAACAAAAACATAGGCACCTGTTTTGGAACTTTTTACCATTTTAATTGCTTTGGAAAGTCTCTTTGATCCAGTTTGTAGTGAAGCGACAGCCTTTTTTGCCATGTCTTATTATTTAATTTCTTTGTGAATTGTATTTTTTTTCATGATCGGATTGAATTTTTTTATTTCTAAACGATCAGGTGTATTTTTTTTATTTTTAGTAGTTACATATCTTGATGTGCCAGGAAGGCCAGTGTTTTTGTGTTCTGTGCATTCTAAAATAACCTGAATTCTATTACCTTTTTTTGCCATTACTACTGAATCTTATAGTTTGCGTCTTTTAAAACGGCTGAAATACCTTTTTTATTAATGGTTTTCAAAACAGATGTTGAAACCTTCAAAGAAATCCAACTATCATTTTCAGGGATATAAAAACGCTTTTTAATTAAATTAGGCTCAAACCTTCTTTTGGTTTTATTCATTGCTTTGGAAACGTTGTTACCAACGAGAACCTTTTTTCCAGAAATATCACACACTTTAGACATATAATACTTTAAATCGAATGCAAATAAACAACTTTTTTAACCTTTTGCCAAATATTTTGCTACACGCTATTAATCTCTTGAAATAAAAGTTCAAGAGCTTTGTTAACCGTTTTATTTATATTCTTTTCCCTATTATTTCCAAAATTGAATTCGAAAGATTTTATATCGCTTAAAGTGGCGATAGAAATAAATATTTTACCAATCTCGCAATCAGAGTCACCTTTAGTTGGTCCCGCGTTTCCGGTTGTAGAAATGGAAAAGTCTGAATTTAAAATATTTTTTATGTTGCTTGCCATTTCATCAGCAACCTCTTTACTTACAACAGAATGGTTTTTGATTGTTTTTTTATTAACACCCAAAGTATTTATTTTGACATTGGTATCATATGCAGTCACAGAACCTTTAAAAAAATTTGATGCACCTGGAAATGATGTTAATCTTGATGATAATAACCCACCAGTTAAACTTTCTGCAACAGAAAGTGTGTAGTTTGACTTAATTAGTTTTTTAGCAATTTCAAGCTCTATTGGATTTAAAGTTTCATAACCTACAATTATGTCTCCAATAATTGAATACAATTTACTGACCAAAGAATCCATTTCACTTTCAAGTTCGTGTTTGTCTTCACTTTTAGCTGATAATCTTAATCTTACTCTTCCATAGTTTGGCAAATAAGCTAATTTAAAATTTGATGGTAAATGAGATTCAAAATCAACCAATTTTTTTGCAATATAACTTTCTCCTTTTCCATAGGTCAATAAAGTTCTGTTGACAATGTAAGGGCATTTAAAGTCCTTTTTTAAATTAGGAATTATATAATTTTCTAACATTGGTTTCATTTCAAATGGTACACCTGGTAATGAAATATATAAGGTATCCCCTTTTTTCAAACTCATTCCAGCAGCAGTTCCGAAAATATTTGGAATTAAATTAGCTTTTGAAGGTAAAAAAGCTTGCGCTCTATTAAGTTCGTTTATTGGATTATCCGTAAATTTTTTAAATAGGTTTTCAATATGATTTAAAATTTCTTGATTATGAACAAGTTTATCATTAAAAAATTTACAAAAAGCTTCTTTGGTAATATCATCATTAGTGGGACCCAAACCTCCAGTTAAAATAACTAAATCGTAAACGCCGAGAGAATCCTCTAAAGTCTTTAATATTTCTTCTTTTGTATCACCAATAGAAACAATTTTTTTGACTTCAAATCCAATTCTAATTAGCTGCTTAGATATAAAAACCGAATTTGTGTCAATAATCTGGCCAATTAAGATTTCATCACCAATTGTAACAATTTTAGCTTTCATTTATTTTATTTTAATACTGAAGAGTTGCTCACCTTCAATAGAGCCTAACAAAAAATCATCAATATTAACTTTACCAACACCCTTTGGGGTTCCTGTGAAAATAATATCGCCAATTTTTAAAGTGAAAAACCTTGATATTTCAGAAATCAATTCATCAATATTCCAAATCATATCAGATGAATTACCTTTTTGTATAATTTTATCATTTTTTGTGAGCTGGAAATTTATATCATTGATATCATTAAAATTATCTTTATTTACCCATTTCCCTATTAACGCTGAACCATCGAATGACTTACACTTTTCCCAAGGCAAACTATTTAATTTTAAATTGTTTTGTAAATCTCTGGCAGTAAAATCAATACCCAAACTTATTTCATCATAATATTTATGAGAAAACTTAGGTGATATTGACTTACCTAGTTTATTGATCTTTACAATTAACTCAACTTCATGATGTATTTCATTAGAAAAATCAGGTATAAAAAAGGGTTGATTTTTTTGTATTATTGATGTTTCGGGTTTTAAAAAGATAACCGGGCTATTATTTTTTTTATTATTTAATTCTTTTATATGACTTAAATAATTTCTTCCAACACAAATAATTTTCATGGCAATTATTTATTATTAAATTTTTCTAACCTAAGTCTTGTCAAAACCTTTTTAGTATACATTGGAAAATCAGCGTTTAGTAGCCATCCAAAATACCCAGGTTCTTTTTCCATTACATATTCAACACTTTTACCTTTATGTTTTCCAAACCAAAAACAAGGAACATCATTTTCGTCAAATTTTATAAATCCTGCCAAATCTACATTTCTTCCTCTTTTGGAAAAATCGGATAGGAATCTTACATTATTTTCCAACTCAGAATATTTTTCAATTTGAGACTCTAAAACCTCAAATGTAGCCATTGTATCAATTTCAGAGGAATGAGCATTATCCAAAATTTTTCCGCAATAAAATTGGTAAGCTGCAGATAATGTTCTTTGTTCCATTTTGTGAAAAATATTTTGAACATCAATTGTCAAAATATTGTCAAGGTTAAAATCAATTTCAGCTCTTAAGAGTTCCTCCGCTAACAATGGAATATCAAACTTATCAGAATTATAGCCAGCCAAATCGCAATTATTAATCATTGACATTACATCTGATGCTATTTCGCTAAAAGAAGGTTCATTCACTACCATTTCATTATTAATTCCATGGATATTTGTTGCTTCCTTTGGAATTTCTATTCCAGGATTAACCAACCAAGTGGTTGATTGTTTATTTCCATTAGGAAGTATTTTTAAGATTGAAATTTCAACAATCCGATCTTTTGATACACTTACACCTGTAGTTTCAAGATCAAAAAAACACAATGGTTTGTTAATTTTTAAATTCATTTTTTAATGACTTAAATATCCTGCTTAATGTCCCAGTTTTCGATTAGTTCCTTAATATTTTTAATAAACATTCCACCTACAGCACCATTTATGATTCTGTGGTCATAACTGTGAGACAAAATTATTTTTCTTCTTACTCCGATGAAATCACCCTTGTTTGTTTCAATTACTGAGGGTTCTTTTCTAATTGAACCAAAAGCTAAAACACCAAGTTGAGGTTGGTTTATAATAGGCGTACCCATCAATGTGTCAAAAACCCCAACATTGCTAACAGTGTATGTTCCGTCTTTAATTTCATCTGGTTTTAGCTGTGAATTTCTTGATCTTTTCGCTAAATCGTTAACTTTTTTAACCATACCAATCAAACTCAATTGATCGGCATTTTTTATGACTGGAACGATTAGATTTCCGTCAGGAAGAGCTGTTGCCATTCCGATGTTTATATCTTTATTGAATTTAATGCTGTAATCTTTTAGAGATCCATTTAAAATTGGGTATTTTTTTAATGCTTTAGCTACAAGCATAATAAATATTGGGGTAAATGTAAGCTTCTCTCCATCAGACTCAAGTAATTTTTTTTGAGTAATTTTTTTCCAATCCCAAATATTTGATATGTCAGCCTCAATAAATGATTGGACGTGAGCCGATTCTTTCTTACTTTGAGTCATATGATCTGAGACTAACCTCTCCATTCGAGTCATTTCGTGAATCTTATCATCAAAATTGGAATGTGGTTTTTCGATTTCGACTAGTTTTGTATCGTTATTAGTTTTTTCTGAAATATATTTTATTAAATCATGTTTTGTAATCCTACCATCTTTTCCAGAACCAATAATCAAACTTAACTCATCATTAGAAATACCTTCTTTTTTAGATATACTTCTAACCAGTGGTGATAAGTTAAGACTACTTGAATTAAGGTTTTGGGGTTCGATCAAATCCTTAGCTTTTGATAGGAGTTCCTCAGTTTTTTTTTCAATTGGTTTTTCGATACGAATTGTTTTTTTGTCACCCAAGTCTGTCTCTATTAAAGCAATAGTTTGACCAACTTTTACAACATCGTTTACACCGCAAAGCTTTTCTAATAGAACTCCCTTTACATCACTCGGAACTTCAGAATCAACTTTATCAGTTGCAATCTCTACAACTAAATCATCAATTTCAATCTTATCACCCTCGTTCTTTAACCAGTTTATAATTGTAGCTTCTTCTACACTTTCACCCATTCTTGGTAATGTCAATTCATATTTAGCCATTGGTTTAAATTAATTTTACAAAAATATCAAATAAAAACTAAGATGTACTTCTTAATGAGTTTTCGAAAGGTATTCTTTTAACTATACTTCTTCCAAGTGTTACTTCGTCAGTGTACTCTAATTCGTTTCCAACAGTAACTCCTCTGGAAATAGTTGTAATTTTAATTTCAATACCATCTAGTTGTTTATATATGTAAAAATTGGTTGTGTCCCCTTCCATTGTCGGACTTAAGGCAAAAATTAACTCATCAACAACTTGCTCTTTTTTTAATTTTTGAATTAAAGGGCCTATATTGAGTTGGTTAGGTCCAACACCTTCAACAGGTGAAATTTTTCCTCCAAGTACATGATATATTCCGTTGTACTGTCCTGTAGTCTCAATTGCCATAACATCTCTTATATCCTCAACAACACAAATAATTTTTTTATTTCTTTTAGGGTTTAAACAGATTTCACATAGTTTATTTTCACATATATTAAAACAACTTTGACAATGTGTAATATTATCAACTAAATTAGTCAATGATTTAGATAGGTTATGAGTTTGATTTTTGGGTTGCCGAAGCAAGAATAGTATCAATCTCAAACCAGTTCTTTTGCCAATCCCAGGTAATCGTGAAATTTCATTGACTGCATCTTCTAAAAGTTTGGAGGAAAAATTCATTAAACAAAGATAACATTTGATTTTGTAAGAACCATAATTGCTATATTTGATATACACCAAATTAATATGTCATCAACTCTTATTTTAAGTATTATTTTTCTATACTTTTTAGGCTTATTCACAATATCTCATTTTACTAAAGGAAATGATGATAATAAAACTTTTTTTTCTGCAAATAAAGAGTCTCCCTGGTATCTGGTTGCATTTGGAATGATAGGAGCATCTCTTTCAGGTATTACTTTTATTTCTGTACCTGGTGATGTTGGAAAACTTGAGTTTTCGTACTTCCAGGTTGTGCTTGGATATCTTGTTGGTTATTTTATTGTAGCATATATTTTATTACCTATTTACTATAAAAAGAATGTCACATCAATATATGAATACCTTAAGGATAGATTTGGACCTGTTAGTCACAAAACAGGGGCATTTTTCTTTTTTATATCAAGGGTTATTGGTGCTTCATTTAGACTATTTCTTGTAGCTATTGTCCTTCAAAAGTTTGTTTTTGAGTCATTTAAGATTCCATTTGAATTTACAGTTGTCTTATCGATCCTCTTAATATGGGTATATACAAACAGAGGAGGAATAAAAACAATTGTTTGGACAGATACGCTACAAACTGGTTTTATGATTTTATCTGTTATTCTAACGATATACTTTATAAATGATTCTCTTGGTTGGAATTTTACTGAATTTATCAATTCAGAGAAATTTAAAAAATTCGATAACATAATAGTTAACAACAGTTTACTAGAAAGAAATCATTTTATAAAATCCTTTATAGGGGGGATTTTTATAACCGTATGCATGACAGGCCTAGATCAGGACATGATGCAGAAAAATTTAACATGTAAGTCGCTAAAGGATGCACAAAAAAATATGGTTGTTTTTAGTTTAGTTTTGGTCATAATAACATTTTTATTTTTAGTTTTAGGTGCATTACTTTTTATATATGCTGAAACAAATAATATTTCAATTCCCAAATTAAACGGATTAGAAAATCCGGATTTGCTCTTCCCACAAATAGCTTTTAATAGTGAGCTTGGAGTAGTAGTTGGAGTTACATTTTTATTAGGCCTAATTGCTGCAGCATACAGTAGTGCAGATAGCGCTTTAACATCTTTGACAACATCATTTTGCGTTGATTTCATGAATTTAGAATCTAAAAGAAATAAGGAACAAAAAAGAATTAGAAAAATAGTACATATAATAATGAGTTTCATTTTGGTAATAGTAATTTTAATTTTCGAGAGTTTTCTTACCACAAATGTTATTGATGGACTACTTACTGTAGCTGGATACACTTATGGCCCACTTTTAGGGCTATTTGCTTTCGGAATATTTACAGACTACAAGGTGAAAGATAAATATGTTTGGATTGTAGCATCTGCTTCTGTAATTTTAGTTGTAATGATTTCTAAAATCCCATCACATTTTTTGGGCGACTATGTAATAGGATATGAGCTCCTACCAATAAATGGATTGATAACTTTCATTGGTTTAATATTGATTAGTAGAAAGTAAAACTAAAGTACAAGACTCCTCAAAATAAATTGAGTGTTTAGTTAATTTTTTATAAAAATCCGGATTCTCAGTGCCTGGATTAAAAATAACTCTGCTAGGTTTAAGCTTTAAAATATATTTATAATAATATTTCTGAAGATCTTTGTTTATATATATACTTACAGTATGGATATTTTCGTATTGATCAAGTGTTGTTTTAACTTCAATCCCACTTAAAAGACCTTTTTTGGAACCTATTGCCACCACATTAAAACCTTTTAACAATAAATTTTTGACAGCTCTGTTTGAGTACCTTTCAGAATTTAATGAAGC
>Ga0209036_1000393_pt1 | contig 18966 bp, 22 predicted proteins | sample MarorgKNORR_S2LV_3_FD_188222 | JGI IMG/M metagenome (GOLD analysis project Ga0209036, IMG submission 188222) | Marine microbial communities from the Southern Atlantic Ocean, analyzing organic carbon cycling - DCM_A/KNORR_S2/LV (SPAdes) (version 2) | ecosystem: Environmental > Aquatic > Marine >... | reverse complement strand
TTCTGAATTAACGATAATTCCTGATGAAGGTCACAATATGCTAAGAAGTAGTTCTGAAAAAATTATTGAGATAATCAAAAAATGAATTTAATTTATATCGTTGTTATATTTTTGCTCACCTTGAGCTCATGTATTAGTTCTGTTCGATGGGGTAGAGTTGCACAAAGAGAGCATTACATACCCGGATATGTCACAAAGTTTTATTTTAGATGGGTTAGATTAGTTCCATTTAATAATCTTTATTTCTTCTTTTGTTTAGTTTTGATGTTTTCAAGCTTATGGTCACCTTTTCCAGCAATAATATTAGCTGTAATCACTCTATTTACTCCTGTGGGATTAAATTTCCAATATAGAACCACAAAAGTAAATATGACGCAAAGACTAAAAAGGTTAAATCTGACTTACTATTTGTTAATAATTATTGTTTCTTTTGTTTCGATATATATGGATCTTGGTTATTTTTTGGCAATGTTAGCTAATCTATTCTCCTTCTATGTTTATGATCAATCTCTTAGAATTACTAAAGGGTATGAAAAAAACACATCACAAAAATTTATTGATGACGCAGAGAATGAATTAAAAAATTTTCAAGGACCTATTGTTGCGATTACTGGGTCATACTCTAAAACTACAACTAAAAATATTTTGTCTCAAATTTTATCCCAAAAAAATAAAACTTTTGTGACACCCGAAAGTTTTAATAATCGCCTTGGTATAGCAAAGGCAATTAATGAAAATTTAAAACGTGATGATGAAATTGCAATTGTAGAAATGGGAACTTATGGATTCGGTGAAATTAGAGAAATGTGTTCATGGGTCAGGCCTCACATATCTGTTATTACTGGAATTGCTCCTGTTCATTTAGAAAGAATGAAAACTCTTGAAAATATTCTTGATGCTAAATCTGAAATAGTTGACCTTACTGGATCTGTTGTAATCAATGGAGACGATGAGCTGCTACTTAACCAAGCAAGACTTTGGACCGCACAAAAAATGGTTATAGATTGTTCAACTACTTCGGAAAGAGCTGCTGTATATGTGGATTATGAAAATGGAATTCATAAGGTTTACATAGGTGGTGAGTTTATTGGAAACATAAATGCACCAAAAATATTACAATTGTCTATTTCTTTGTCAGTAGGTGTAATGGTGTCTCTTGAAATGGATGTTAAAACTTATATTGAAAAAATTGATGCTTTAGAAAAAACTGATCACCGACAAACTATTATTCAAGGAACTATGGGACAAACTATCATTGATAATTCGTTTAATTCTAATCCAGTTTCTTGCATTTCTTCACTTGAAGTACTTGATGAAATTGAAACCGAAGGTAAGAAATACCTTATCACCCCTGGAATGGTTGAACTAGGTTCTGAACAGTTTAGTTACAACTATGAATTTGCACATATTGCTAGTGAAGTTATCGATGAAGCACTTATCGTTGGTTTCACCAATAAAGGCCCTCTTATGCTTGCGTTTGAGGAGAATAAAATTCCTGTAAAATATTTTAAAAATAGAGATTTGGCAGTTTCTTATCTAAACTCTGTTGTGAAAGATAATGACGTTGTACTTTTTGAAAATGATTTACCAGATCACCATCCATAAAATATGACTGATACATTAGCAGTAATATTTGGTGGTCCTTCAGACGAACATGATATTTCTATTCTGACTGGATTGCAGAGTTCGAGAATATTATCTAATAAATACAATATTTTAAATATATATTGGACAAAAGATAATAAATGGTACCTTGTAGATCAAAATCTTGAATCTATTGACTTTCTCGACGGTGATAAAATTTTAAAAAAGGAATTAACAATAAAATATGATTCAATCCCTGGTTTTTATTTAAAAAGGAAAAAAGTTGAATTTAATATTGCTGTAAATGCATGTCACGGTGGTCCTGGAGAAGATGGAACTTTACAAAGCTTTTTAACATTACTTGGAATAAAATATACGGGACCTACATTAACGACATCACAAATTGGAATGGATAAGTATATTTTCTTCACACTAATGAAAGAAATGGGTATATCGGTATTGGAGAAACATCTTGTGATACAAAATTCTAATCCTAAATTTGATGGCCCTTATATACTTAAACCTCGGTTTGGAGGTTCTTCGATTGGAGTAGAAGTAGTTGAAGATTACAATACCGCCTTAAAGCTTACAGAAAATTCTAAACTTTATACCCAGGGAGCTACTGTAGAAAAATTTTTAGAAAATTCTGAAGATTTATTAGTTGGGGTAAGAACTTATCCACAGGTCGATTTTTCTGAAATTGAGAAACCAATAAGGACCAATAATTATGATTTATTTTCTTATAACGATAAGTATCTTGACAATGGAGGACTTGAAGGATCTAAAAGAGAATTGCCTGCAAATATAGATAAGAAAACCGAGAAAATAATTAAAGATATACTTTTTAAATTTTTAGAAATAATAGAAATAAAAGGAATATCTAGGGTAGATTTTTTGATGCACGAAGAGGAAATTTATCTGAATGAGGTAAATACAATACCCGGAAGTCATGCATTGTATCTTTGGCAAAATATTGGCAAAAGTAAATTTGACTTACTAAATGATATGGTTGATGAGGCAAAATTAAATACTAATTATTGGAGTACAGGCGGTTCTGATGGTATCGCTCTAAAAAGTGCAAAAGATATTCAAAGTAAATTAGGATAAAAGTTAATGCATGGAATTTATTGGGACTGTGATGGAACCCTCATGGATACAGAAACTTCTTACGGTTTAGCTTGGAAAGAACATTTAAAAAGTTTTGGTTTAGATATATCCGAAAAAGAAACGAGGCAGTGGGTAGGAGTTGATGATAGGTTAGTCCATAGCTTTTATACAAAAATAGTTGATTTAGATAATTTTGAAGAAACTATGGATTCTTTAGGAAAAATTATTGAAGGAACCTTAAATGAAAGATTACTATTTCAAGATGCAAAAGATGTATTGATTGAAGCTAGTGATAGGGGCTGGGTTTCCGCATGTGTTTCTGCTAGTCCATACGAGTTACTGAAAAATAAATTAATTAAAGCAAATATATTTGATTATTTTTCATTCGTTATTGGAGGTAATTTGGTTGAACGTAATAAACCATATCCAGATATTTACAATAAAGCAATAGCGGAGCTCCAAACAACTAAAAATATAGTTATTGAAGACAGTCCTCCAGGGATTGCAGCTGGAAAAGCATCAGATACTTATGTTGTTGCTGTCGATAGGGGGATATTTTCAGAAACTGAATTAAGTAGAGCTGATGTTATTGTAGACAATTTAACGATTGATGTTATTGAAAAAGCTTTTAATAGCTTATAAACACTAAAGAAATTTAAAATAAACTACATAACTGACTTAGGCGCAATTCTAGACTAAGACAAAGAAAGAACTAATACCGGGATCTTTCTTGAGGTTCTTACCTGATAATTTGAATAACCTCCTTTATTCATATAGTCCATTTTGTGCCACCACTCTTCTCTTTCATCGTCAAAAACTTCTCTTGCGATTGCATTAAATTTATTTTTCCCAATTTGGATTTCACACTTTGGATTAGATATTAAGTTATGATACCAACCAGGATTAGTTGGGCTCCCACCCTTTGATGCTACTAAGCATATTTGTTCTGCTTCTTTCATAAATACAAGTACATTTTTTCGTAATAAATTTGTTTTTGCTCCTGTTGAGTAAAGAATTAAACATGGTCTTCCCTGTAAAAATTGACCAATTCTTCCATTTGAATAGATATATATATAATTGTGAAAAAATAAAAATAAAAATATTAGATATCTTCTCATACTTTTAATTTAATCTTTTTTTTCCATGAACTATAACTAGATGGATAGAAATCTATTGGTTCAGCAAGTCTTTGTGCTGGAAATTCAACTGATGGAATATTTTGCTTAGTTATTTCACGATACTTAGGTACGGGTGCAAAAGTAGATGCAAAATATTTATTATTAAGATATTCTTTTGGATCATCTAAGTGGACTTCAAGTTCTTTTTTATTGTTAATTTCCTTTAGGCAATCTAATAAAAAATTTATTCTTTTTGTAGATAATTGTAATTTGTTAAGTAAATTGATATCAAATATAAATACGATAGGCAGTTCGTTGTAAAAGCTGGCTGCAGGATCATTGTCTCCTAGTGATTCTCCTGTAATCCAAACAAATGATGGTTTACTTTTTTCATTTTCTTTTGTAAATTGTGGTCCAAATATTCTTTCATTATGTAAATCTATATTAATTTCCAACTTCTCAGTGATTGATGTTTGTGGCCATTCCTGTATTGGGCAGTTATTTTTTAATTCGCAACTATTACATAATTCTGGTGCACGTTTCTCAACCTGAAATTTTGAAAATCCGTATGGCTTGCCAGTTTGTGAACCCATTACCCATTGCCATCCAAGTCTGTTTGCAAATCGCGAACCATCAATAAGATGTTTAAACATATAATCTTCAATTTTATTCCAGTTTTGACCATTTCTTAATGAGTTATGTGATGCGTACCACATACGAGTTTGATTAACCATATATCCTGTACTTTCAAGTTCTTCTTCAATTGTTGATATACATTTCATTCCTTCGTATAAATCTATATTTAAATTGGGTATTTCGACTTTATAATTTAAATAATTGGATGATTTTTTCCCAACTATTGCATATAAGTGTCTCGAAAACTCCTGCCACAAGAGCTCATCTCGAAATTTTGTTTTATCTTTATATTCAAAGTTCTCAACAGCATTCCAAACATCATTAAGGCCTAATAATCCATGTCGAATATATGGTGAAAGGTACGAAGAGCCTCTTTTACTTTTTGGGTATACATTATTTCTCTTAGTTGCGTATTTATCAATGTTTAATTGATTTAGAGCAGTATCAGCGTTTGATTGCCCACCTTTTAAAAAAGGAGTAGTGTAATTGTCACAACATAAATTTGTAAAATGATCATTTATTATTTGTTCATTTTCTAATCGCAGATTAATTAAAGACATTAATATTTTCTAATATTTGTCTTGTCCAATTCGGATATTTACAATTGTTGGTATTTCATCTCTTTGTTCTATATCGAAGTTAACCCGTTGTCCTTGCCTAAGTGTTCTAAATATAGAACCTTTTAAAGATCCTGGAGCTAAGAAGACTTCTGTTTTGTCGGTGTCAAGTATGACAATGCCATTACCAGTATTTGGATCATAGGATTTAACAACACCCTGCGCCATTAAACTTTTTCGCCCCTAGTTCTTATTTCTTTAACTACTGACTCAATTCCACGTCTATCTATAATTTTGTTGCCTTTTGTACTAACTTTAAGTTTTACCCACCTATTTTCGCTTCCAAGCCAATATTTTTTAGTTTGTATGTTTGGCTTGAACCAACGGTTGTTTCTTTTATGTGAAAAAGAAACACGCTTACCTGATCTTGGCTCTCTTCCAGTTACTTGGCATCTATTCGACATTTTGTTTACCTCTAAATTACAACTTTAACTATAACTAATTTATTAATTTGTAGGTACTTTCATTTTAAAACTTTTTAGGTATTGTTTGATTGTGGTTGAAAGAAGCGTAACTTATTTAAATAATATAAAGCTGGATTCATTAAAAGGGTTCGGAGAAAAGAGATATTCAAGTTTAAAAAAAAGCAATCTTTCATCTATAGCTGATCTACTCAGATTCTTTCCTAAAAAGCACATTGATAGATCAAAAATTAAAAAAATTGTCGAAATAAATGACTCAGATATTGATAAAGAAGTAACGATGATTGGCAATATTTCAAAAGTATCAGTATTTACTACTAGATCTAGACTGAGAATAACTACTCTCTCTATTTCTGATAATTCTGGAAATGTAAAAGCTAAATGGTTTGGGCCCCAATATATTGAATCTCGTTTTAAAGAGGGAGATGATGTTGCTTTATCAGGTAAACCAGATATTAAAAAAACAGGCTCAATTGAGTTTAAAAATCCTACAATAGAAAAATTTGCAGACATTGAAGATTTAAATGAAACAGGTTCGTTGATACCAATTTATCCAAAAATTGATGGTATTTCTAGTGCAGTAATTAGAAAAGCTTTGAAAGAAGTTTTACAGATTGTTAATTCTCCAAAGGATGAATTTCTTCCAGGTATAAAAGATGTTATCCCTCAAAAAATTTTACAAAAATACTCAAAGATTTCTAGAACTGAAAGCTTTCAGGCAATACATTTCCCAAAAAACATTAAAGAATATAATCTAGCAAAAGATCGCTTAGCATTAGATGAGTTTTTATACCTAAGATCAATTTTTGAAAATTTAAAATCTGAATTTAAAAATAAAAACAAAGGCCCAATATACAAATTTAATGATATCGATATAAATAATTTTATTTCCGAATTACCTTTTAAACTTACTAATTCTCAAATAAATTCTTATCAAGAAATACTAGAAGATTTGACAAATACTTTTCCAATGAAAAGACTTTTACAAGGTGACGTTGGCTCTGGTAAAACTGTAGTTGCAGCAATTGCCGTTTATGCTGTGGTTAAATCTGGATTTCAAGTAGCTTTTATGGCGCCTACAGAAGTATTAGCTGAGCAGCATTTAAAGTCCATAAGTGAATTTTTAAAATATTCAGATATTGATATATATTTTCTTTCTTCGTCTGTAAAAGATAGAGATAATGTTATGGAAAGTATATCTACAGGAAAACCAGGCCTCTATATTGGAACTCACGCATTAATTCAAGAAAAAGTTCTTTTTTCTAATTTAGGGTTAGTAATAATTGATGAGCAACAAAGATTTGGAGTAGATCAAAGAAAGAAACTTATTACTGATTCAGATATTGTTCCGGACCAATTGGTGATGACTGCGACACCAATTCCTAGAACGACAGCTTTGTCCATTTATGGAGATCTTGATATATCTTCTATAAATGAGTTACCTCCTGGTAGAAAAGAAATTATTTCTTACTTATTCAACGGGTTAAAAGGGGATAGCAACCTTGTATTTGATAAATGTAAAGAACACTTAAATCAGAACTCACAAATATTTGTAGTTTGTCCTTATATTGATGAAAGTGAAAACTCTGATATTCAAGCAGCTGAAATAGTCTATAAAGAGTATAAAGAAAAGTTTGAAGATAAAAATGTAGCTTTACTGCATGGAAAAATGCATTATGAGGAAAAAGAAAAAATAATGAACGACATGACAGAATATAAGATAGATATCTTGGTGTCAACAGTAGTAATAGAAGTAGGAATAGACATCCCGAATGCATCCCTGATGGTTATAGAAAGTGCTGAAAGATTTGGGCTTAATCAGCTTCACCAATTGAGAGGAAGAGTTGGTAGAGGTGAAAAACAGTCTGAGTGTATATTTCATATCACAAAAAAGAAATCACTTAGCACAATAAGCGAAGATGGAAAAAAGAGATTAGAAGCGATTGTTGAACTTAGTGATGGTTTTAAGCTGTCTGAAATAGATTTAGAAATAAGAGGAGAGGGAAAAGTTACCGGTAAAAACCAATCTGGTAGGTCAGATCTTAAAATTGCAGATTTAAGGTATGACTATAACTTGTTACTTGAGTCAAAGAAAATTCATGAAGAAATAAATGGAACTGATGAATCAATTGAAATATTTCAAGAAGCAAAATTATTATTTCCAAATTATTTTGCTGCTGAAGGCACAACATGAGGATATTAGCTGGTAAGTATAAATCAAAAAAAATTCAAACTATTAACAATTCAAATACAAGACCAATGATGAGCAAAGTGAGGGAAGCAATTTTTAATTCATTACAATTTTTAATTGAAGATAAAGAGGTACTTGATCTTTATGCTGGCTCTGGAAGTTTGGGGATAGAAGCTATCAGCAGGGGAGCAAAGTTTGTTACTTTTGTAGAAAAGTCAAAAGAATGTATAGATGTATTAAATAAAAATCTTAAAGAGCTTGATATTAATTTTATAATTACAAACACAGCCGTAGAAACGTTTATCAAATCTTCTATTAATACTTACGATATTGTATTTTACGACCCTCCTTTTGAAATGGGCACTGATAAAGTCGAAAAAGAGATAAATAATTTAGTTGAGATAACTAGAGTTGGCAGTTTTGTAGTTGTTCACAGACATAAAGCATCATCAGAAATTGAATTTTCAAAAAATTATGAAATACATAGAGAAAAAAATTATGGGCAAAGTAAAATTATAATATTGAGGAAACTATGAAAATTTTAATTCCAGGCTCATTTGATCCACCAACAAACGGTCATATAGATGTTATAAATAGATGCGCAGATATATTTTCAGATATAGTCGTAGGTGTAGTCGTAAATCCATCAAAAGATTCGTTATTCTCACCTGAAGAGCGCTCTTCAATTCTTGAAGAAATTTATGAAAACAAAAGCAATGTAAAAGTTGAAAGTTTCGAAGGGCTTTTAGTTGATTTTGCTACTTCACAATCTGTGGATGCAATAGTAAAAGGTCTTAGAGCTATGACTGATTTTGACTACGAGTTTCAAATGGCACAAGCAAATTCAACGTTAAAAGGTTTTGAAACTATCTTTATACCTTCCTCCCCAGAGTATGGTTACTTATCTAGTTCAATGGTCAAGGAAATACATTCTTATGGAGGAGATATTTCTTCTTTAGTACCAAAAAATGTTTTAGAAAAAATGAAAAATGTCTGAACCTAAAATTAATTTTGAGGATTTAGCAAAAGGAAAAATCTCAATTGAATTAGTAGATAAATTAGAAAATTTGAGATTAAGTCTTGAGTCAAACACACTAACTGGAAGGGTGAATAAAAAAGAGATTATAAAAAGCATTGATGAAATTATTGATACCATCCCAGTAGAGTTAAGGACAGCAAGATGGATTGTTAGAGAACAGGAATCATTTATAAGTAAAGCGCAGGATGAGGCAATTTCAATTGTAGAAGATGCTAACAAAGAATCAGAAAAATTAATTGAAGAATCTTATGTTCTCAAAGAGGCAGTTATTGAAGCTAATGCTCTAATAAAACAGTCTGAGCTAGAGTCACAATCCTATAGGGCAACTATAGAAGACGCTGTAGATAACAAGATGGAAGAGATTCAAAATAAAATTAATCAGTTAAATGAATTTTTAGACCAGGAAAGATCAAAGCTACGTCAACCAAGAGATATTGACAAACCACAACAATGATCCTTGATGCAAAAGTTAAGTCTACGGACCAGACTATATTTAAAGATAAAAAAATTATTGAAAGAAAAGGCTACCTTCCAATAAACTACGGTAATAATTTTATTGATAACAGTGATGAGATAACACTATTCACCGAACTTGAGTTTCAAGATGATTTATTATCTGTACAAATCAAAATAGATTTTAGTTATAAAAGAATCTGTGTAAGGTGTTTAAATCCATCCAGTAACAATGAGATAAATGAATTAAGTTCAAAAGTGAATATTTATGAAGAAAATGACTATGAGCTTAATCATGATGACGAATATTTTGACTTAGAACCTATTATTTCTGAAATGATTATTGATAAAATGCAAAATAATTTTGTCTGCAGTAATGAATGTAAAGGACTTTGTACGTATTGTGGTATTAATTTAACAAAAAAGACATGTAATTGCGAAGAAAAAAACTTAAAAGAAAGTCCATTTTCTTCTCTAAGTCAGCTAGATTTGTAGTTTGAAAGGAATTAAGTATGGCAGTACCTAAGAAGAAAATGTCTAAGTCAAGAACTAGACGTAGAAAAGCAACTCATAAAGTTTCCAAGCCACATTTCGTAGTTGATCCTGAGACTGGTGTTGCAAAGCAGTCTCATAGAGTTAATCCTAATGATGGAACTTATAACGGGCGACAAGTTAAAGAACCCGAAGTAAGCTAAAAAAATTATGAACACTATTGCCGTCGATGCAATGGGTGGTGATTCCGCACCTGTAGAGGTAGTCAAAGGCGCAATTAAAGCTAAAGAAGATGGCGTTAATGTTGTTTTGTGTGGTGATGAAAACTTAATTAAACCATATTTAGGTTCTACTGAAATTCCTGTATATCACTATCCTCAGGTTATTTCAATGGATGAGGATCCATTAAAAGCCATTAGAGCAAAAAAAGAAGCATCGATTGTTGGATGTATGCAGCTATTAAAAGAAAAAAAAGTAGAAGCAGTTTTCTCTGCAGGCTCAACTGGAGCAACACTAATAAGTGCAATTACTATCTTGGGTAAACAAAAAGGGGTAATTAGACCAGCTATAGCATCTATTCTTCCTAACTCTGATTCAAGTGTTATATTGCTTGATTCAGGTGCAAGTCTGGATGTCAAACCAAAAATATTGTATCAATTTGCTGTAATGGGTTCAAAGCTTGCTGAAGTTTTACTTGAACTAGACAACCCAAGAGTTGGTCTTTTAAATAATGGAGAGGAAGAGTCAAAAGGAAGAGATTTAGAAAAATCTGCTTATAAACTTTTATCTTCAAGTAATTTAAATTTTATTGGCAATGTCGAAGGTAGAGATTTTGCAACTAAAAAAGTAGATGTATTTGTTACAGACGGCTTTACAGGAAATGTAGTTTTAAAAACACTTGAAGGAACTGCAAAGCTCCAACAAAAACTAATTTCTGATTCTTTAAGTAAAAACCTATTTAAACCATTGCTACCTATTGTCAAAAATGCCTTTAAGCCTGTAAAAGACAAGCTGAATCCAGATAAAACTAATGCATCATATTTACTTGGAGTTGATGGCTTAGTAACTATAGGTCATGGATCTTCCAAACAGGAAGCGATTAAAAATGGAATAAAGTACACGAATAATTCAATCCAAAAAGATTTTATTGGAAAGTTTTCTGAAACATTAAATGAATTATGAATGACATTTCAGATTTAGAAAAAAATATTGGATACAAATTTAAAGACAATAAGTATCTAAAAATAGCTTTAACTCATAAATCATATTTAGATGAGTATCCAGACCATCAATCAAATCAAAGATTTGAATTTTTTGGTGATGCAATATTAGATTTTGATCTTACCGAATATTTGTTTAAGAAATATCCTGATTTAGATGAAGGAAGTTTAACTAAAATTCGATCAAGCGCGGTGAACCAGTTCTATTTAGTAAAGCTAGGTAGAAAAATAAATATTGGAAAGTATTTATTTTTAAGTAAAGCTGAGGAATCGACTGGTGGAAGGGAAAAAGACTCAATTTTAGAAGATGCATTAGAGGCACTTATTGCTGCACTATATTTCGATGGGGGACTAAGTGCGGTAAATGATTTTGTGTCAAAATTTATATATCCAAGTATAAAAGAGTTATCGTTAAATCCAGGACAGAAAGATTACAAAACTAGACTACAAGAATATTTTGCAAAACAAGGACTAAAGGTTAAGTATGAAGATACATCACACGGTCCGGACCATGACAAAAACTTTTCTGCAAATGTCTTATTAGATGAAAATGTTATTGGCAGTGGAATTGGTAAATCAAAAAAATCAGCTCAACAATCTGCTGCTAAAGATGCGTTAAATTCATTAAATGCCTGAGTTACCAGAAGTCGAGTCTGTACGAAAAGTACTTGAAAATTCATTATTACATCAAAAATTAAATAGATACAAAATAACCGATAAAAGAATAAATAGATTTAACGTTTTAAATCCAAAAAATATTGGTGTGCTTAATGACATTATAAGAAAAGGTAAAATTCTACAATTTAAATTTGAAAATATTTCCTTCTTATTTCACCTCGGTATGAGTGGAAGACTTGCTCTAAACAGTTCTAAAAGTAAACACACTCATGGAATATTTAATTTTGAAAATGATATTTTGTTATTTGATGATATTAGAAAATTTGGATATATAAAAATATTGAAAAATGATGAAGTTCATAATCATTTTGATAGCATTGGTCCAGATTCACTTAAATTAACTCAATCAAGCAAAAATAAAATTTTACAAAAAGCAAATAACAGTTCTGTTGAAATAAAAAAATTTTTATTAAATCAAAAAAATATAAGTGGATTAGGAAATATTTATGTAAATGAAATTCTATTTTTATCCAAGGTCAATCCTTTTTTGTCTACATTCAAATTAACTAGTGATACTTGGGAAACTATTTTTTCAAATATAAGAAAAATTCTGAAAAAAGCAATTAAAAATAATGGAACAACATTGAGTGATATGACATATTATTTACCTTTAGGTGACTACGGTAATCATCAGAATAACTTATTAATTTATGGAAGACATATATGTTTTTCTTGTTCTGGAAAAATTGATAAACTATTTATAGATTCAAGAGCTACTTATATGTGTTATAAATGTCAGAAATAAATAACTTAACTGTCAATATCTATAGAGATGGATTCGTTGAATCTTCACATGAAGTTAGTTTTTATTCAAATTTCAAATCATCAAATGATTATTTTTTCCCACGTTCAGCAGTTAAGCCAATGCAAGTAATGCCATTGTTGATTGAAGCTTCAAAACAAAACGTAGAATTTAATTTAAAAGAAATAGCGTTATTCGCTTCTTCCCACTCTGGACAAAATGAACATACTGATTTTCTACAAACAGTTGCAAATAAATACGAAATTAGTTTAGATAATCTTGAATGTGGTCCTCAAAGACCCTTTCATGAAGAAACCGCAGATTCGATTATTAGAAAAGGTGACAATTTTACAAATTTACATAATAACTGTTCTGGAAAACATTTGTCGATGCTTATATTTGCAAAAATACTCGGAGAAGATCCAAATGAATATTGTCAATTAACTCACAAAACACAAGAAATTATTAAAGATTATTTTATTAGAATATTTGATACTAATGACATTGGGTTTGGTATTGATGGATGTGGACTACCCGCTATTAAATTAAAAGTATCTAATTTTTTGCAATCAATACACACAATGCTTAATAGTTCTCATTCTGAAGTATGGAATAATGTATTTTCAGCATATATGCAGTATCCGATAATAATTGGAGGAGAGCAGCGCACAGATACAAACATAATTACCAATTCAAAACATAATCTAATGGCTAAATCAGGAGCAGAAGGTGTTTTATTTGTGAGTGATAATAACGAATCTTTAGTTTTTAATTGTAAAGATGGCAGCAAAAGAGGTGTTGATTTAGCAGCTACCTATTACTTATATAAAATAGGTTGGATTTCTAAAGAGCCATATAAATATATTGAGAATACCTTAATTTTTAATAAGCAAAATATTCGCGCAGTAGAAATAGAAGTAGTCTAAAAAAAATTAGAAAATAAGAAATTTATCTTATTTATTACTAATATGTAATTAACAACAGGGTAATAAATGTATTTAAAATCATTAGATATTAATGGGTTCAAGTCTTTTGCTGAAAAGACAAATATTCAATTATCAGAGGAAGTTAATGTAATTGTTGGGCCTAATGGTTCAGGAAAATCTAACGTCGTCGATGCTATTTCATGGGTACTTGGAACACAGAGTCCAGCAATACTAAGAACAAATAAAATGGAAGATGTAATCTTTGCGGGAACTGAAAAGTTGGCTGAAAAAGGTTTTGCAGAAGTATATTTAAATTTTGAAGTAGATGAAAAGAAATTTAATGGAAATTCTGAAATATCTATAGGTAGAAAACTTTTTAGAGATGGTACTTCCGAATACTTTATGAATGGTTTAAATTGTAGGCTATTAGATATACAAGAGTTTTTAAGTGAAGTTGGTATCGGTAAACAACAGCACGTCATCATTTCACAAGGCCAAATTGCAGAGATTCTAAATTCCAAACCTGAAGACCATAGGCTTACTATTGAAGAAGCTGCTGGGATACTTCCATTAAGGTCAAAAAAAGAAAAGTCTTTGAAAAGGATAGAGTCTGGAGATAAAGAAATTAAAAGAGCTAAAGATGTTTTACGTGAAATAAAAAAACAACTTAAACCCCTTCAAGAGCAAGCAGAGCAGGCAAAACTTCATGAAGAGATAACTAATCAACTCAGAGACAATAATGTAAAACTTAATGTTTATCTTTATAAAAACTTTAAGCAAACTGTTGATGAATTAAATAAGACTGATAAAAAACTTTCTTATGAAATTAGTAATACTGAATCAATAATTTCATCATTAAAAGAAGAAAAATACAAAATTAATAACAACCTCGATGATGGAATTTCTATAGGTTCAACATTAAAAGATTACTCATCAAAAATGAATAACATTACCGAACAATTTAGATCTATTGCTCAAGTCGCTAATGAAAGAAAAGATAATCTCGAAAGAGAAGACTTTAAAAATTTAGAACAAATAAATAATATTACAAAAAAAATTCAACAGAATACAAATCAAATAAATTCATTATCTACACAACTAGTTACGAAACAATACACATTAAAAAATTTACAATCTAGTTATGATGATTTAAAAAATAGTCTCGAATCTGTTATAAAGAAATCATCAGCTTCAATTGAAGTTAATGAAGCTTTGCTTGAAATTGAAATTAATTCATTGCAAATAGAGATTAATGAAACAAATGAAAGCTTAATCAGGTTTAATGAAAATTTACATCAATGGGAAAATGATGTTATTGAGACAGAAAAATTAGTATTAGATTTAAATAATGATTTAAATGAAGCAAATATATATCTTGAATCAAAAAATGAATATGTTAACTACAACAATGAGATTCTTAGTAGAGAATTAGATTCAACAAATAAATCGATTGCTAAATTAACAAATCAAAATAATTTAATTCAAAATCAATTAATTGAAAAACAAGAATTACTCTCTGGAATTAATGAAAATGAATCATTCAAATTAGACATTAATAATCAAAAAATTATTTTAGAAAATCAGATAAGCGAAATAGAAAAACAAATATCTTTAGTATCTAATCAGTTAGTCTCTTCACAAGAGAGAATTAAAAATTTAACAGAACAAAATGTTGAATTTAATAATGACATGAAAAATATAACATCAAATAATTTCTCTAATTCAAAAGATGAATTGTCTAACCTTGTTGATGATATTAAAAATTACATTAACTTCTCGAATAAAGCTTCTGAATTATTGAATATTAAATCAGAAGAATTTGATACAAAATATGGGAATACAAATAAAAAATTGCAAAATATAGACAGTGAAATAGAAGACTTAAATAAAAAATATTATGAGTTAAAGGATACTAAGACATCTAATGTAATTAAATTATCAGAAAATCAAAGTGCATTAACAAATAATTATTCTACTTTGAAAAATATATATGGTCTTGATGAAAAAGATGTAGAAAATTATTCTATTGATGGTTTAAATCAAGTTGATTTACAAAATGAAATAGAAAAGAATGAATCAAGCTTAGAGCAAATTGGAACGGTTAATTATTTAGCTAAAGAAGACTTTGAATCGTTAAATGATAGGTTTATTGAAATCTCAAAAAATATAGAAGATCTTAAATTAGCCAAGAAGGAACTGGTTTCGCATATTAAAGAAATTGAAAATGAAATTGAATTTAGAATTGAATCTTCGTTCAATTCTATTTCTGTACACTTTTCAGAAATATTTGAAACATTATTTCCTGGCGGCAAGGGTTCTTTATCATTTACAGATAAAGAAAATATTTTAGAAACTGGAATTGATATTTCAGTTCAACCAAAAGGTAAAAAAGTTAAAAAATTGAGCTTATTGTCCGGTGGAGAAAGATCATTAGCAGCGATAGCATTTCTTTTTTCAATATTTAAGTCATTTCCTAGTCCATTTTATATTCTTGATGAGGTCGAAGCTGCACTAGATGATGCTAATTTACACAGAATGATTAATTTACTTAAACATGTCAAAAATGATGCTCAATATATTATTGTTACACATCAACAACAAACCATGCATGCTGGAGACGTACTATATGGAGTTACCATGGAGCCTGGATCTGGCTCAAGAGTTTTTACAAAAACAAAAGCAGACTTCGAAGAATTAATTAAGAAATCATGAATGATCAGGAATTAGCTGATTTAGCTCGGGAATCTGCAAAAAAAGCCTATGCTCCTTATTCAAACTTTAGAGTTGGTGCAGCACTAATTACTGATTCAGGCAATATCTACACAGGTTGCAATATAGAAAATGTCTCATATCCTGCAACAGTTTGTGGTGAGGATGTGGCTGTTTTAAAGGCTATATCTGATGGTGAAACAAAAATTGATATACTTGCTGTTGCTTGTATTGATGCTGTTGATCATCCGATTTTTCCTTGTGGGGTATCAAGACAGCGTATGGCTGAATTTGGAACCGAAGAAGTAATTGTTGTTTATAAAGATGACTTTAAAAAATATAAATTTGATGATATTTTACCTTACAATAATAAGATACAGTTTAAAGACTAGTTATTATAAATTATCGTTTAGCTTAGGGATTACACTTAAAGTATCGCCAACTATACCAAGATCAGCTAATTGAAAAATTGGCGCTTCTTCGTCTTTATTTATAGCGATAACATATTTTGAATCTTTCATACCAACTTGATGTTGTGTGGCTCCAGATATTCCACACGCAATATAAACATCCGGTTTAACAGTTTTTCCTGTCTGACCTACTTGTTGTGAGTAAGGCATCCATCCAGCATCTACAATTGCTCTTGTACCACCAATAGCAGCATTCAGTTTTGTAGCTAAAGTCTCTATCATTTCTAAATTTTCTTTATCAACCATACCTCTTCCAGCAGAAATCACAACTTTAGAATCTTCTAGTTGTGGGCCTGATTTTTCTTCAATATAAATATCAAAAACTTCTATGTCTGAATTATCTACATCTATTGTTTCGTAATCAGTATTAAGTTCGACTTCTGCAGGATCAAAAGCCTTAGGTCTAATTAAAAGTAAAGAATGATCTGAGTTAATTTTTGCTTTATAAAGGCTTTCACCACCATTAATTGAATTCACAGTTGAAATTTTGCCATCATGTAAATCAAAGTCAATAACATTTGATATTGGGCTACTGTTTAAATCTACAGAAATAAATGAAATCAAATCTCTACACATATAGGTTGAAGAACCTAAAATTAACTTAATATCTTCGTTTTTAATAATTTCTGTAATTTTAGAAGCAACTTTTGAAAAATTTAACGAACTATTCGATCTTTTAATGTAAGTTTGCTTAGTATCATTTAATCCAATTGTGGGGGTGTCATCACTACCAACTGTAATTACTTGGGTTTCTAATTCCATAGATTTTGCTTTACCTAAAATTTCTAACGTACCAGAACTTAGATTATTATTTATAATTTCGCCAATAATTAATGTTTTCATATTACTTTTAACTCTCTCAATTTATTAACTATTTCTTGATACGCTTCACCTTCATCAATGATTTTTTCTCCAGCCTTTGAACTTTCAACTGTATCAACATTTAAAAATTCAACATTCTGCTCAGAAACAATATTCAAATCACCTAGGGATATTTGTTCAATAGGTTTGGATTTGGCTGCCATTATGTCTTTAAAATTTGGATATCTTGGTTCAACACCACCTGCTGTTACAGAAATTACACATTTTTCAGGCATATTTACTTTTTCCGAACCTTCTACAGTTTGTCTAGTCAATGTTATATTGTCACCTACTTCAAGACCTTTTACGTAAGAAATACACTCTACATCTAAAAATCGAGAAACTTGTTGAGGAACAGTTCCAGAATATCCATCGGTTGATTCAGTACCAAAAATTACAATATCAGCAGTTAAAGATTTTGCTAGTTCGCTAAGAACATTAGCAGTCTTTAGAGAATTTGATCCTTTTAAGGAGTCGTCATCAACATAAATAGCTTTATCGGCACCCATTTGAAGTGCTTGCTGAAGGCCTTTCTGTGTACCTGCTGGACCCATAGAAATAATTGTTACTTCCGCATCAAACTTTTCTTTTAATTGAAGTGCAACTTCAATTCCATATCTGTCTGTATCATCTAATACTTGTTCGTCTGGTCTATTTATTATTCCATCAGAATATGTAACTTCATTAGCTGGATCAGGAATTTGTTTAGCGCATACTGCAATTTTCATATTTATATATTAATTTACGTAATTAATTATCTGAATTCAATTCTGATAAAAATTCTTTCATAAAACCTTGTAATTTTTGTTTTGATAAGTCAGCAATCTCAACAACTTCCTCATGATTCAATGGATTTTTACTTATTCCAGCCGCAAGGTTGGTAACCAACGAAAAAGCACTAATCTTCATACCTGCATGTTTTGCTGCTATCGCTTCAGGCACTGTTGACATTCCGACTAGATCTGCTCCAATATTTTTTGCAAATTGTACCTCTGCAGGTGTCTCATAGGAAGGACCTGTAAACCAAGCATATATTCCTGTTTTGAATTCGAAATGGTTTTTTGATACTTCTCTTGCTAATTCTTGCAAACCTTTGTCATAGATTTCAGACATATCAGGAAATCTCGGACCAAAGTTATCAAGATTTTTCCCAATTAGTGGATTATTACCTGTTAAATTAATGTGGTCATTAATAGAAACTATATCTCCTGGTTCGTAAATATCCGAAATTCCTCCTGCAGCATTTGTTAAGATAAGATTTTGAACACCAAGTAATGAAAATGCACGAATTGGAATAACTAGATCTTGTATAGGGTGTCCTTCATAATAATGTGCTCTTCCTGATAAAATAGCAGTTAACTTTTCATTAATGGATACGATTGAAAGCTTGCCTGCATGACCTTCAATTGAAGGTGATAAAAAATTTGGAATATCTGCGTAATCTATTTGATACAAGGATTCATAGTTTTCCTCAAATCCACCCATTCCAGATCCTAAAATGATCATGGATTCTATCTTCTGATTGTTTATCAGATTAGAAATAAAATCTTTTGATTCATTAATTTTTTCTATCATTACATATTTAAGATTAATAATTTATATTTGATTTAAAAAGCTTTTACCTGGGAATATATTTTTTAAATTAAAAAATTCAGTTATTGTTGAAGCAACATTTGTAAATCCTTCAACATCGCCTATATA
>Ga0209036_1000392_pt1 | contig 18967 bp, 19 predicted proteins | sample MarorgKNORR_S2LV_3_FD_188222 | JGI IMG/M metagenome (GOLD analysis project Ga0209036, IMG submission 188222) | Marine microbial communities from the Southern Atlantic Ocean, analyzing organic carbon cycling - DCM_A/KNORR_S2/LV (SPAdes) (version 2) | ecosystem: Environmental > Aquatic > Marine >... | reverse complement strand
CTACTGAGTTGCCTAATAAATTTAAATCAAAATGGCAAGGTAACAAAACTTTTCGTGCATATTCACCTACACATTCAGATCAAGAGACTATAAATGCAGTTTCTAAAGTTACTGGAGCAATAGGATTTATAAAATTTGAAAATTATAGTGAAAATGTAACTGCACTTGATCTAACATATTGGGCAAATGATAAACCTGACGGAACATCCCAACCAGTTATTGATAGATGCTTAGAATCTAAAATGGATACATTAGAAAATGATTATTCAGAATTACCTTTTCTTTATAGTAATGTTTTGTATGTGAATAAAAATATTGCAAATAACTTAACTTATGCTTATCTTGAATATTATCTAAAAAATGCAGAATCATATACTTTTTCAGCAGACGTAGATTTTGATGAAATTCATACACCATATTATAGCTTTTATTATGATTCAGTAATTGAAAAATTATTAAAAGAAAGAAATCAATAAGCGGTTTAGATTTTAATTATAGTTTTTCTAAGGAATATACTTCATCTACACAATTATATTTATCATTCCAAGCTATCATTTCTTCAGACGTCATTGTTTCTTGAAATTTTTCCTTATCAATTATGTCAATCATTAAGATTATCTTTCCTTCTCTTACAACTCCTATGTCGTAATCCCCAAAAGAATTAGCTGCCTTTTCTTTGGTCGAATTAAATATTTCCATATAGTCATTAGTGGTACCGTCAAAAGTTGATACAACACATATATTCATAAATCTCTCCTTATTTTATAAATTAATAGAATTATGTATGAATCAGAAATATTATTCAATGTAGCACTGAAACTTATAACTGTGCTACATACCTTTTTAATAATTTTTCGCTTTTCAAAAACATCATATTATTTAAGAATTTACCTTTAACTGTATTCTTAAAACGTTTCTTTTCAGGATCACAATTAGTTTTATTTTTGAGAAGCTCTTCGCCTATTTGATGCATTAATGAAACAACTTTTTTATAATCATCTTTCATAATTCTTTTTACGAAATTAGAGTGATATCCTCTTTCATCAATAAATCTTATTATTTGTTTTGTAAATAACTCGTTCCAAGTTTCTATAGGAGCTTGTAAGACAATCTCTTTATCTTTTTTACTTTCATCTTCTATGAAAGAAATAGTATTAAGTAATAGATTTAGGCTTTGTGGATTTGGTTTTAAACTAGATACATCTAGCTCCATAGGCTCTGAATAGTATTTTGTTTTGATTCTAAACTTTATTACTACTTTTTGATAATCACTCATCTATAAATTATAACTCTCTAGAGATATGAAGTAATAAATTTCGAATACAGAAAGTATGATATTAATTCAAGGGCTGAAAAAGAACAGCCCTTGAATTACTTACTTAATCTTTAGCTGTTCTAATTAGTTCTATTCCAGTAGCTACGCTTGTTATTGTAAGTCCAAAATAATAAGCAGCTATTAATCCTTCGTCATAAAATAAAATGCTACCAATTAGTCCATATATACCTACCAACATAAAAGCACATGAGCTAATTGGATGAATTGTTTTACTCTTATAAAGACTATAACCTAAAAGACCAATACCTAATGCTAATATTGCTGTTCCATATCCACCAGCAGTTGTAGCTAAAGTTAGCATAGAAATAGCTTCAGGAACTAAACCTTCATTTGATAGACTTGCAGCAGCTGAAAAGGCCCCATTTTCTGCTATTGTTGCAGCAAAACCTATGGCAATAAGAATTCCAGCTAAAAATGCAAAGTTTGATTTTCCATCATCTAGGATTTTTCCTCTAAGTCCTAAAAAAGCCCCCATTAGTACTGAATATACAATTGCAGCAACACCTAAATTTACATGTATTCTGTCTGAAACACTACCAATCTCCGCTGCGAATGCTGCGTATCCTCCTTCAAATTCACCAGGGGGACTACTTGGTACACCGGCTGTTAGCCATGAAAGAATTCCAAGAATAGGAAAAATAGTGAAAATCCATCCTAAAGTTTTTGTACTCATATTTATAAACTCCTTAAGTTTTTAAAATTGACTTATATTATTAGTCATACAGAAATTATGAATCAATCAGACTAATTATTCAAATATGGTCTTAAAGAAATAATTATTAAGTTTCTATATATTAAATTTTTATGTTAGTATCATTTCTATGAATAATATTTTGAACAACAACATGATGATGATGTCATTCTCTAAGGGGGATGTCTAATTTTGTAGTTCAAATTATCATATAAAAAAATTAGGAAACCCCCAAGTGGGGTTTTTTTTATTTAAGAGGTGACTAATGAAAGTAAATTGTTTGATTTGTAAAATATGTAAGTACGAATATGAGGTCTCTCCAAAATACGTTTGTGAGATGTGTTTTGGACCTCTTGAGGTGAAATACAATTGGGAATATATAAGAAAAAATATAAGTATTGAAAAAATTTCTAAAGGGCCAAAATCCATTTGGAGATATATAGATTTACTTCCATTGGAATCTGATTATGAAATAGATTTACAATCAGGTTTTACACCACTTGTTAGAGCAAAAAACTTGGGCGAATATCTTGGCTTAGATAATCTTTGGATAAAAAATGATTCACTGAACCCAACCTTCTCATTTAAGGATAGAGTAGTATCGATAGCGTCTAATAAAGCTAAAGAATTTGGATTGACTACACTTGCTTGTGCCTCTACAGGCAATTTAGCCGGCTCTGTTGCAGCTCATGGAGCAAAAGGCGGTCTTGAAACAGTTGTTTTTATCCCGAAAAATTTAGAAAAAGAAAAAATTATATCGGCAGGCGTTTATAACCCTAAAATAGTGACGATTGATGGCACCTATGACGATGTTAATAGAATTTGTACAATTTTGGCTGAAGAAAAAGAGGGATGGGCTTTTGCAAATATAAATATGCGTCCTTTTTACTCAGAAGGAAGTAAAACCTTAGGATATGAAATTGTAGAACAACTTGGATGGGAAGCTCCAGATAATATTATTTGTCCTGGAGGTTCAGGTTCACTATTTACAAAAGTATGGAAAGGGATATCTGAATTTGAAAAATTAGGATTTATAAAGAATACAAATACTAAAATGCACATAGCACAAGCAGAAGGATGTTCACCCATTATAAATGCAATTGATAATAATAGTGATTTTATAGAACCTGTTATTCCTGAAACGATTGCGAAATCTATCGCTATTGGTAATCCAGCAGATGGATTAAACTCAGTAAATTTAGTCAACAAAACAAACGGAACAGGAACTTCTGTATCAGAAAATGAAATTATTCAAGGAATCAGATTATTGGCTGAAACTGAAGGAATATTTACTGAAACAGCAGGAGGTGTGGTTATAGCTTCTTTAATTAAACTTTCTAGGCAAAATAAATTGCCTTCAGATGAAAAGACAGTATGTCTCATAACAGGAAATGGTTTGAAAACTCCTGATGTTGTTTCAAATATTAAAACATTTGATATAGATTCTAAGTCAAGTAACTTAGATGAAATATTATCAAAAGTATAGGAGTTATATTATGTCAGTATTAATCAATGTACCAACACCTCTAAGGACAATTACTAAAGATAGAACTGTCGAAGTAGATGGTTCAACTTTAGCGGAGTGTATAAATAATTTAGAAGAAAAATTTAATGGAATAAAAAAACGTTTGATAAATGATGAGGGAGAGATAAATAAGTTTATAAATTTTTATATAAATGGAGATGACGTTAGACATTCAAAAGGATTAGAAACCGAGATAGAGCCTGGTAGTTCTATAGATATAGTACCCGCAATGGCAGGAGGATAATCAGACTAATTATTCAAATACATGATGTCAGAGTAGCAGTTTATCTAAGCTAAAATAGTTTTCAAAATCCTAAATAATAGTGAACCAATATACCAACCAATAGAAAATAGAATTACTGTACTAAAAAACAACCATTCTTTATGAGTATTTGGAATATTAACTGGAATGCCATGCCATTTAAAAGATTTCATCATTTATTCTATCTAAATTTATCTCCTATTTAGTGATGCTTACAGAAATTATGTATCAATCAGACTAATTATTCAAATACATGATGTCAGAGTTAGCAATCTAAATTATTTCACTTAAAGATATACTCAAATTCAAAAGTTTGTCCATGAAACTGTTTTTGCTCAAAAGTATCACATCCATGTCTATCACAATCAACAGTATGAGTGAACTCCAAAATATTATCATTTTTCATTAGAGTCTGAAGATTGCCTGATAAAGGAAATGTATCTGGAAGTTTTACAATTCCAGAATCAGGAATCCAACCTGAATTACCAAAAACCAAAGGGAAAGTACTATGATATTTTTCAGCATCAATTGTTATTTCATCCATACCCTCAAATTCAATTGTAGCGTTAGTATCTGCATATATAGTATTTGATATTTTTTCCTCACCTAACGAAAGCAAAAAATCATTCACAAGATTAATTTTCATTGGTTTGCCGGACTTAACAGGATTATTAGGAGATTTACCATAATCTTCTTCATCAGACTTATCTATTTCTACAACTAAAGGAGAATTGTTTTCGACTGATATTGCACCTGAAGAAGATATAGCTTTTGATAGGTTCTCTAAAGCTAAAGTATTATTTTCAATGGTAGATAAAGCTAAAGTATTGTTTTCAATGGTAGATTCTAATTTAGCTAATCTTTCTTCAAGTGACTTCAAATTATTATTTATTGAAGCTATTGGTTCATTTGAGGAGTTTGTTGAATCAGATTCAGAATCTTCTTTTTCAAGAATAGACTCAGCTTGTGAACATGAAAGTATAAGTATTAAAGTAAAGATTAGTAAATTTTTCATATAAACAATTATGAATCAATCAGACTAATTATTCAAATACATGATGTCAGAATTGGCAATCTAAAGAGTTTTTACAACTTTTTTTACAACTTTTCCAACTATTAATTCGTAATTCATCTGCTAAAATTAAGACTTATTATGATGTGGTCCCGTGGTGTAGTGGCCTAACACGCCTCCCTGTCAAGGAGGAGATCGGCAGTTCGAATCTGCTCGGGATCGCCATAAATCAAACCATTTTCTTAAGTTTCGAATTTATATAATAACTTCCAACTGTTTCATAATGTGACAATCTACCTTGAACCTGCTGGCTTATTGCTAATATATCTTGAAAGTATCTTTGAATGTCATTGAACTTAAAAATAGATGAAGATCCTAGTAATGTATAAGCTCGTTTTACTATTTCTTCTGAAGTTCTAATAGCATGAGTTGACGATAGTCTTAATTCAGCTAGTGATTCATCATCCAAATGAACTCCATTACATGCTTTTTCCCATATTGTTTTTACAGAAGAATCTAAGAATGACTTTGATGATTTATATAGACCCTTAATTATTCCAATTTCTCTAATGAAAACCTGCTCATTTGAAAGATTGTCTTTAGATACGCTACTTTTATTTTTAGAATAATCTAATGTGAAATTTATAGAAGAATTTGCTAAAGATAATGCAATTGTTGAAAAACCTGATGCAAACTTTAAGTCTCTTGGTATTTTATATATAGGTCCTTTTTCTTTTAGATTTTTTCTATCATAAAAAATATTTTCATTTTTAATAAATTTATCTTTTACTGAAAAGCTAAAACTACCGGTACCTCTTAAACCATTTACGTTCCAAACATCTTCCATGATAACTTCATTAACTGGCATCATGATATTTTTATTTTCTTTATTTTTATCTGTATAAATGGCTAAAACCCAATTTGAATTTTTTATTCCACTGCTAAAAGACCATTTACCTGATACTACAATTCCATCAGAATTATCTTTTACTTCAAAAAATTCTGGTGGACCATTTGAAATTATAGTATTTTTATTACTGAAAATCTTTTCTGCTAAAACTTTATCCATAAAAGCTGCATTTGTTGCTAAAACATTACTCTGATTAATGCACCAAGCTAAACTTGCATCATATGAAGCAACTTCAGAAACAACTTCTAGGTACTCCAAAAAGTCCATTTCTATTCCGCCATAAGTTTTAGGCAATAGAAGTCTAAAAAATTTTTTATTTATCAATTCATCAATTATTTCTGAAGGTATTTCTCTTGAATCATCAATGATGGATATATTCTTTTCTATTAAGCTAATTAATTTTTTTGAGAGCATTATTTCAATTATGTTTTATATAATTATAAAAAAATATTAAGATTAGAGTAATGCAAAAGTTCGAAACCATAAACTATTCTTTAGAAAATCAAGTAGCAACAGTTTCATTAAATAGACCTGAAAAACTAAATGCTATGAACTATACAATGCTTATGGAATTAACTTCAGTAACAGAACAAATTAAGAAAGATGAATCAATAAAATGTATGATTCTTCGTGGTGAAGGAAGGGCTTTTTCTTCGGGAGCAGATTTAAGTTCGGGTGATAGAAAAAAATGGAAAGATACTGAAGAGGCTTTGAATAAGGGATATCTTCCGATATTTGACAACATAATCACCATGCCAAAGCCAGTTATTTCTTCAGTCAGAGGAGCTGCAGCTGGAATTGCAAGTGCTTACTCAATGGCTTGCGATTTAACAATAATGTCTGAAAAATCCTATTTACTACAACCATTTAGTAATATCGGTTTAATCCCAGATGGTGGTTCACACTGGTTGCTTTATAATATTCTTGGCTATAAAAGGGCTTATCAAATAGCAATTGAAAATGAAAGAATTTCTGCAGATGAATGCTTAAGAATTGGGCTAGCTAATAAAGTTGTCATGGATGAAAATCTTGAAAAAGAAACAGATAACTGGGCAAAAAAAATAATAAAACAATCATCTCAATCCTTGATGTATTCAAAAAAAATAATGAGAGATATTCAACATAAATCATTTAATGAAACTTACCTCCTAGAGTCATCAATTCAAAAAGAATTACAAGGTTCCTACGATAACTTAGAAGGAGTAAAGGCTTTCTTGGAGAAAAGGCCGCCTAAATTTAAGTGATTGTTTTTATAAAATTTTTTCCGTCCCACTTATAATTATCAAATGTAAATTTATCTAATTCATCTAATCCTTTAGCTTGTATTTCACATAAAAATTTTATGAATTGTCCCTTTACTACTTTACCCATATGACCAGCAGACTTTAATTTTCCATCTTTAATTATCTTGAAATCTATCCTAAAGATATTTTCATGTGAGTATGATTTACTATGAATTTGAGGTAGTAAATCAATGATTATATCTTCTTTGCTTAAGTGTTTTGTAAGAATAGGGAGCCAAAATTTAGTTAGAGATAAGCTATTCATTTTTAGTTTGTAGTCAGGTATAAGCGTTTTAGGTGTAACTATTCCAAATAAGCCACTAAATATTCTTATATTTTTTTCAAAATATGACTTTGACTCATCAGATAAATTTTGCCAATCAATTTGGTTGTAAACAACTCCTGTGTATCGTTCTATTGAGTATGAACAATTATTTTCCAAAGCATTCAAGTTTAATTCATTTAGTTGTTTTGCTTTTTGGAGTGTTACTCCATATATTTTTTGTAATTCAGCATCATTACAATTAGAAAGTTGTTTCTGAATAGCTTTAACTTCATTTTCAAAAATAAAATTTGTATCCTTGAATTTAGTGTTACTGGAATTTTTACTTGATTTACCTTCACTTGGAGGAATAAGAATTAACATTTATAAATTTTCGGAGTTTTCAATATTGATTGACTCTAATTCTTCAAAAGTTTTGAAACCTAGAACTTTGCTATAAAAGTATAATTCAGATTCAAGAGATGAAATTATATTTTTAGATTGTCTAAACCCGTGCTGTTCTCCTTCATACATTATTAATGAGAATGGAATTTTCTTATCTCTTAATCCTTTAGCCATAATTTCAGCCTGAGAAGGAGGAACAATTTTATCTTCAGTTCCTTGAAAAATTATCATTGGGCAAGAAAGCTGATCTGTAAAGTTAATTGCTGACCTATCATAATATTTTTGTTTTTCTTCAGGGTACTTACCTATGAGAGTATCTAAGTATCTAGATTCAAATTTATGGGTATCATCAATAAAAACAGATAAATCTGCTATTCCATAATAAGTTGCTCCTACTGCAAATCTATCATGGAATGTTAAGGCATTTATAGTTGTATAACCACCAGCTGAGCCTCCCTTAATCGCAACTCTTGATGAATCAACCAAACCATTTTCTGAAAGAAAGTCTGCAGCAGCTATGCAATCATCTGTGTCATATACTCCCCAATTTCCTTTTAGAGAATCTCTGAATGCCCTACCATATCCTGTAGAGCCTCTATAGTTTACATCTACAACGGCAAAACCTCTACTAGTCCAATATTGAATAGATAAACTTAAGGCATCATTAGTAGCACTTGTAGGACCTCCATGACTAATAACAATCAAAGGTGGTTTTTCTTCTGCTAAGCCTTCATAATTTTTATTTTGAGGTTTATAAAAGTAAGCATAAGCTTTTTCATTATAGGTGGTTGGAAAAGATATTTCCTCTGCAATTGAAATATCTTCTAAATCAAATGTCACAGGATTAGATTCTTTTAATATATTTAGATCTTTTTCAATTAGATCTAAGGTTGCTATTTCACTATTAGAATTTGGAGAAGATCCTATATAAACAACATTGTTATTTATATTAGATATGTAACCTATTGAAGTATGTTTAACTTTGATTTCCTCAATTATTTCACCAGAAAAATTTATTTTTCTAATTAACCCTTTATTTGATTTTTTTGATTTTCCTCTCAGATATATAAAATCATCCTTAATGAAATAGGTACTGAAGCCAAATTGCCAAGATGGCCCTCCGTGATCAGATTCTTCTGAAAGAATAGTAGAGTTCTTTCCCTTTGAATATTTACTTAAGTTCCACCAACCAGACTCGTCGCTAATATAAATTAATTCTCCTGATGAACTCCATTCTGGCTGAATGATACTTATATTTTTTGAACCATCTATATGTTTTTTTTCAAGATTAGATTTAGACTCAAAATTTCCTATAAATAATTCAGTTCCGTCCCAAGGCATATTAGGATGATCCCATTCTAACCAGCAGATTTCATTGTTATTTGGATTTTGTCTTGGAGAAGAATAAAAATCTCTTCCAGAAGCTAAAATAATTGTAGACTTTTTCTCAGTTGAAACAGCAACAAGTTCATTTTTAGCCTCTTTATTTTCAAAATGAGTTTCCCTTACACAAAATAACCATTTTTCATCATTAGATAATGTTAAGTCGGCGTACCTTAAAGCTCTTGGATTATCGGGTTCTTCTGTAATAGGAGAAATGTTTTTTCCATTTACTGAGTATATTTTTTGATCTTCCCAGTTTGAAAAGTATAGATTTTGTTTACCCACTGCATAGGATCCCCCTCCATACTCATGGACAGCATTTCTTGAGTTATAATTTTGGGTAAAAATATCCTCTGTAGTTCCGTCAGAATTTTGTTTAACTATTACATATCTTCCTGATTCAGAGGGCCTTCCTTCTAAAAAATAAATATTCGAATCATTTGTTCTTATTTCACTGAATATTAATCCGCCTTCTACAATTTTTTGAGGACTTATTTCAGAAGCCCAAGATCCGTAATTAGATTTGATTTTTGATTTCATAGCATTGAGTTATTTATTTTGAATATTAAATTATTTAAATTACAATAAAATAATAATATCCTAAGCGTATAATCAAAAAAATAGGGAGATATATATGAAAAAGGTAACATTTGATGATATTCCAAAATTAGCAAGAAACGAATCTTTATTTACAGATACAGTATATGCTCAGTCAATTTTAGAGCATGAAGATAGTGATAATTTCAATTTTGCTATAGTAAATTTTCCCGAAGCTACCAGAACTAAATTTCATATTCATTCAGGAGATCAGATATTGATAATTACTGAAGGAGAAGGAATGGTATGTAACGAAGAAGTTGAACTTGATGTTACCAAGGGAGACATGGTATTGATTACAGCGGGAGAAAATCATTGGCATGGAGCAAAAGAAAATACAACGATGTCTCATATTACTATTACTGTTAGCGGCAGTACCACTGAAGTAACAGAAGACTAATTTATCCTAGTCTGCCTTCCCATTTTGGATCATTTCTAAATACATCTATAACTTCTGAGAATTTGTACTCTGAATCATCTTCAGGGTTGTAGCCAATTCCTTTTCTTGCGGATTCTAGAGACCAAAATCTTCTTGTATTATTACTAACTCCATATACAACCAAAAAAGGCACATTATCAATATCACCAATAATTTCTTTTTGAGTTAATGATTTTTCAAAAAGTTGCGATAAGTCTCTTTGACTAACATACGCACCTAAATGTCTTTTAATATTTGGTATCCCAATTCCATTTTCACCTGGAATAAACTTATTATTTGCTACCTCAGGGGTTATTTCTCTAGGAAATCCTATTCTGACATGTACAAATTCTAATTTTCTTCCAAATTTTCCTGAAGCATAAGGGATGGATAATAATTCGTAAGAAGCCTTAGCCCACCCATAGAAATTATCAGAATATGGGATCAAATTATTTGATACTATGTCTCTAATATTTGAATGAATTTCATGATGTTCATACCAATCTGCAGCATGATTAGATGAAGCTACTATTACTCTTGAAACTTTATTTATAAATGCGGATCTATATATTTTGTTTGCCATTAATACATTCTGATACTCTGTATCAAAAGAATCCATTTCTTCGTTTAGGTCTTCTGGGTCTCTTAATTTATCTCTTCTTACATAGGCTAGGTGAATAATAGCATCTTGATTTTTTGTTATTTTATTTAATTCTTCAATTGAAGCATTTAATAAATCAAATTTAATTGTTTTTGAATTAAATTTTTTATTAAAATCAATGTCAACCAGTGTTAGTTCAAAATTTTTTTCTAAATGAGAAATAATTCTTGAAGCTACATAACCATTGGCTCCTGTAATCAAAACTTTCTTAAGCATTTGGACCTATTTCTATTATTTTCATAATGGGGTTATTATCTAAATTATATATACTATGGTCACCATTCTTCTTTAATTCTTCCCAATATAATTTAATCATCATTTGTCTTTCATTTTTATGATTATCTGAATCAATTAAATTTATCATTTCATTAGGGTCTGAATCTAAATCATAAAGTTCATCATAATCAAATCCATTAAATATATATTTTAGATTTTTATACCAAAGCACTCTTTGCTTTAGTTGAAGTCTTGTGCCATCGTATTCTGCAAAACTTTTTTCGATTGTGTTCACTTCTTCAGTACAAAGAATATTCTTAAAAGAGCTTGAATCAATATTAGAAATTTCTTTTTGATCAAATAAATCTAATATTGTTGGACATAAATCCATGCTTGATACCAAGTCATCTGATTCCTTATTTTCCTTTATTCCTGGACCAGCAATAATCATTGGTATTCGATATATTTCTTCAAATGCTGCTAAGTTTTTAGCATAAATTCCATGTGACGCGAGTGCTTCTCCGTGATCAGATGTAAAAATAATAATCGTATTTTCTAGCTCACCTTTTGCTTCAAGCAAATCAATAATTTTTCCATATTCATAATCAATTTCAGTTATCATAGCATAGTAATTTCTTATGCATTCTAAATGATCCTGCTTTGTCATATTTTCAAAAACCTTTTTCCCTCTTCTGTAAATATTAGGTTTATCCAATAATTCGTCATTGAATGATTTAGGAAGGTTTAACTCAATATCTTCGTACATATCATAGTATTTTTTCGTAGAAATAAAGGGGTCATGTGGTTCAATTACAGAAACAAAACAAGCCCAAGGTTTATCTGTATCCACTTGGTTCAAAAATTCTTTTGCTCCATTGGAAACTAGGCCTAAAACTCTTTTATCTGTATCGATATCTGAAATCCCATAAAATGGTGTATTGGCGTATCCCGGTGGATTATCTATATATAGGTGTGGTAATTCTTCTATAATACTTTCTTTGTGTATTTTATTTGCATTTATATATTCATCAGATAGCCCGTCAATAAAAGAGTAATCATCCCAGCCAAAATCTTCTAACTTTCTTGTTCTTTCAACATGCCATTTACCAAAATAAGCTGTTTTATACCCATCTTCTTTAAGCCTTTGAGCCCAATGCTCTTTATCAGTTCTTAAGTTTGATTGATCTTCATCTACAGTATGGGTAACAGTAGTTACTCCATGATTATGGGGCAAAAGTCCCGTCATAATGCTAGCTCGCGCTGGTGAACATACAGGATTTGCAGTATGAGCTCTATTAAACTTAACTCCGCTTTTGGACAACCTATCGAGATTTGGTGTAATACAAGGGTTTCCATTATCCAGAACTTGACCATGCATTTGATCAACCATTAAGAAAAGTAAATTTTTCTTCATCTTATAAATGGTTTTATCTTTTCAAAGTTCCCACCAACAATTTCTTTAGATTCTACCGATAGCCAGTCTTCCAAAATATCAGAATATAATCCTCTAAAATCAAAATTGAACTTCAAATCACCTTCAACTCTTTCACTTGGATCGAGTGAAGGATATTCATTGTAGTGCCCACCTTTAACACTTTCACCAATTAGGAATGAGACTCCGCCAGAACCATGATCTGTACCGGTTCCGTTATCATCAACCCTTCTTCCAAATTCTGAGAAAATGAAAACGAGAACTTCTTTACCTTTATTATGCTCCTTAAGATCATCAAAGAATGAGCTTAAGGCATCAGATAATTGTTGCCATAAAAATTCTTGTAAAACAACTTCATTTGTGTGAGTGTCAAATCCTCCATGATTTACATAAAAGACTCTTGTTCCAAGTCCAGCAAAATGAACTTGAGCTACACCTTTAAGTTGTTTGGCAATATTAGTATTTGGATACTCTACTTCGGATTTATATAATTTAGGAGCTTCGTTTATAATATCTGCTCCTTTTGCTGCATCAAGGCCTGTTTTTCCTAGATAGTCCATAGTGAAATCATTACCCATCATAGGTGTATAAAATCTCTTAAAAGTTTCTAGGGCTTTTGTTTTCTTATTATCATCCTCTATAGATGTAAATAGTCCATAATTATCAATATCACCCACCGAAGTAACAGGTACCCCTGGTGCTACTAATGCTCTAGGGAGATATTCACTAAAATTTACAGCCGTTACTACATTTTCTCCATCTGGGTCAAGATCTTTAATTGCTTGTCCAAGCCAGCCTTTTGATCCAACTTTATTTGGTTCTGCAGTATGCCAAATATCCATTGATCTAAAATGTGATCTATTTGGAGTTGGATAACCAACACCATGAATGATAGCTAAATTTCCTTCATCATAAAACTTCTTCATTATTCCCATTCCAGGATTTAATCCTAGCTTATTGTCTAAAGGAATAATTTCTTCATCATTTATTTTGATATTTTTTCTAGAGTCTCTGTATATAGGATTTTCCCATGGAACGATGCAATTAAGATAATCATTTCCACCGGATAATTGAATTGTAACTAATACTTTTTCTTTACTATTTATCATGATATCTCCGTTTTTATTATCCTATCTCAAAAATTTGAACTCTATTTCTATTGGAATCTAAAACTAATAAATTTTGATCTTTATCAACAAGTACTGATGTAGGATCCCAAAAGTAAGACTCAATTCTTGCAGATTCTTCATGGGATTCAACGTCATCAACTTTTATAACTGGATTGAATGATTCTCTTGCTTTTTTTTCATCAATATTTGCATCTAAATATTCTTTAGCCCATTCAGATAATTCTGATTCCCCTCTTAGGTATCCACAATAATTAAACTTCTCATCAAATATCTTTACTTTTTGATTTCCCCAATCGCAAACGTAATAAAAATTATTTTTATCTATAGCTACATCTGAAGGCCTGAATAATTCTTCTTCATTCGTTCCACTTACACCAAATTTATCCAAAAAATTTCCTTCTTTGTCGAATATTTGAATTCTGTCATTTCTCCAATCAGCTACCAGCACAGTTTCATCATATATTTTTATTCCCCATGGTTTATCAAATTCACCATTACCTGAACCTTCTTTACCCCAAGAATGAATATATTCTCCATCCTTAGAAAAGATTTGAATTCTATCATTCATGTTATCGGTAATAAAAATTTGGTCTTTATCATCAATTGCTATTCCTGAAGGAAAGTTTATTTCTCCTTCTTTTTTCCCTTTTATCCCCCATCTATCTATATAGTTTCCATCTTTATCAAATATTGATATTAAATTTGTATATTCGTCTGTTACATAAACATTATCTATTGAGTCGAAAGCAATAGAACAAGGCCAGTAAAGTTCACCGGGGTTTTTACCAAATTTAGAAAATTCACTAAAGTAATTATTTTTTATATCACAAATTGTAATTCTTAATCCAGCAGTATGAAATGCTCCACTTCTACTGACAACAAAAAGTTTATTTTCACTATTTAATGCAATATCTCTTGGGAGGTGGAAACCTCGACCTCCTACATCAGCCGTGAACCCTACGGTATGTGAATAATTAATTTTAGTATTTTCAAATAATTGTTTCATCTTATACCATTTGATATTCTCTAGAGGAGACTATAAGTTTGATTAGAATGCTAATAAACTCTTTGTTGATTTTAAATTCATCTTCTTGAATATAATCATTTAAAGCTTCTTTAGTAGATGAATGTAATTCTATATAACCTAATTCATCACAACAAATATTTAAAATATTTTCTTTATCAGGAGTTTTATTAAAAATATTTTGCACAAGTATTTTTTCAGGATTTCCAAGTACATCAGAGCAAAAATTTATTCTTTGCATCACTGAACCTGTATTTATCCATTCTTCTCCACCTTGCCAACCTTCGACTGATGTCGGATTAAGAAGTGGTTGCCCCATTAAACCTGAACTAATTGTAGCTTGATAAACTTCTTCAGAAGGTATATCAAATCCACCAGATAGTCTTACAGAATTTACAACTAATTCTGATGGGCTCTTAATTCTTTTATTATAAATTTCTTCTGATCGAAAATGTTCAGACTTGAATAAATCTCTAAGAATTTCTTTTATGTTATATCCATTCTTAAAATAAGATTCTGTTATAAATTCAATCGCATTTGGGTCAATAGGTTCCTTGTGTGGCCATTGAGGTACTGGAAGTTCATCTTTTATAAAAAAATGGTAAATATGTCTGGCTAAAAAATTTGCAGTCGCTTTTTGCTTGCAAATAATTCTAACTATATCTTCTCCATTAAAGTTACCTTTTTCTCCTAAAAATTCCTTAGTTCCATAATCATGATCATTTTCATCGAATTTGAATTGCCATGCAACATAACCAAATGGTCTAGCTGTGTTATTTCTCATCTTAATAGCCATATAAGGCATATTTTCTACAGTCCAGCCAGTAAAAGCTCTTGAGCATTCCTTTATATCTTCTTCTGAGTAATTTCCAACCCCCATTGAGAATAGTTCTAAAATTTCTCTACCATAATTCTCATTTATATTTTCCTTATGATTATCTTGATTATCCAGCCACATTATCATGGCAGGATCTTTGGATAATTCAATTAACAAGTTTTCAAAAGACCCTAGTCCGTTCTTTCTAAACATTTCAATTTGAGATGTCATTACCTTTCCTTGTATAAGTTTATTTTGACCAGTTGCAAATACTCTATGCCAAAATAAAGCCACTTTATCTTCAAAAGGAAATTTTGAATGAGCCATTCGATACATCCAATATGAACCTGAACTAAAAACACTTCTTACATCGGATAAATCTATTTGATATCTCCTTAATAGGTCAACGGGTACGGGGTTTTCATCTAAATTATCAATAAGGTAGTCAACAGATTCCTCATATGATTTATTAGATAGAAAATCTATTTCTTCTTTTGATCCACCAAATCCAACTCTTCTAACTAAATGTGCTATCTCTTTTTCTGTTGTTCTAGCATTTATTGTGGTCATTCTTACTCATCCATATCTTTAGAATTATTTTGATCTTGTTTAGCTGAAATTTTTTTTCTCATTCTAAACCTAACTGTATAAACAATCAATAGTGCAGCAATTACTGGGAACCATCTTGAAAAAGTCCCTTCCTCTACTCCATACATACTAAGAAGTAGCCTTAAGATGAATGAGATAATCAGCAAACCTGCTATTTCAAACATCATTATTCTTAATCTTCCCATTTTTTCTCCTAATCTATATATCTTTTTTCATTCATCGAGGACATTTGAATAATCAATAATATTTATTTAATAATTTTTTTATATTCATATTTAAATACTATATAAAATCATTATTATTGCCATAAAAATCATAAGTAAATTTTCGGTTATTGTAAGCTTAGATATTGGCACATTAAATGTAGATCCAACACAGGCACATTCTAGTATTTCATTTTTAGATAATTTATTCATAATTCCTAAAGTTTGAGGTACAAAAATAAAAATTGTAATGAAATTTATGTATAACATTAGAAAATTTGATAGAAAAAGCACACCAAGTGTAAGTTCTAAAAATGGATAAATTAATCCATAAGTAAAAAACTTATTTGAAATAGGATCGTAGTTTGAAAATGATATTGCAAATTGTTTCACATTGAGTAACTTTAGAAATGAAAAAATAATAAAGAAATAACCCATAAAGTATCTACAAAAGTTAGTAATACTAAAATTATCATTATTTGTTGTAATCAAGGATAAAATAATAACTATAGATAATGAAACTAATATAGGTTTATAAGTATTAAATAAACTTAATATTTTTACAAAAATATTTTTGTTTTTGTATTCATTAATTTTGTAATCACCGACATTTTTGATTATTTTGTTAAGTTCATTTATAGAAAATTCTTTATCGGCAGTAATGCTCATCTCTGAAGAATTCAAGTCTATGTTCACCTCAGAAATTTCAGGCTCAAGATTTAGTTTATTTCCTATAGTCTGAACACACCCATCACAGGTCATTCCTGAGACTGTATATAATTTTTTATAATTATTCATTTTAAAAATCTGTATTGCACCAGGGAGTTTGGAATACAGAGAACATGTTAGAAAAAAGTTCTAATTTTTTTGAATCGCTACATCTTATGTTATTAGATTTATAAAGTTCATATGGTGTTATTCCTCCAAAAAAACAAGAACTCATATCTGATGGTCTCATAGATATATCTGGCTTACTTTTAACTTTCTTAACCTCTGAATTTACACCATCAGTTTCTAAGCTGTAAATTCCTTCTATGTCATCTTGGTTTTGTCCTTTTATTTCAAGAATAAGTTTTCCAGTAGAATTATAACTGCGACTCTCTAACATTTTTATTGGATTAATTATCCTAACCCATAGTCCGTCAATAATATTCCTAGATAGCATTCTTGGATTTTCTAGTAGAAAGTATAGAGGGTCACTAGAGCCCCTTCTATTAATTATGATTTTCTCAACTAGTTCAATTCCAAAAATAAAATTCCACAAAGCTATATTTGAGTCTGAATCTTGAGAAACTAGCTCCTGAATAATCAATTCTCCTTTATCGTCTTCATGTGCAATGCCAGATTCTTTATTTATGTTGTAGAAGACATATCCAGTTGGTTTATTATCAACGTATGAAATTACAAAAAATAACCCACTCATTCCAGATTTATTATAAATAGTATTATCATTTTCATATAGAAGATAATCCCAATAACCTTGCGATCGATCAGTAAATCCATTTTGTTTTTTCCAAACACTATTATAAATTTCTGGTATTTCTTTAAGCGCTAATTTTTTGTTGACAAATCTTATTTTAATTTTAGGATCTGAACTTTTGTTCAGTTGAGTACTCTTAGCATTAATCATCCAATCTTCTCTTAATGTAGCTAATCCATACCCAAATCTTGAATAAAGTAACGATTGAGATGCCCAAAGTCCAGCTAAAGAATCTCCTCTATCTTTAGCTTGAGAATGAAGGTTATTCATCATTAATCTAAAGATACCTTTTCTTTTATGAGTCGGTGCAGTTCCCATATAAGCAATACCAGCCATACTTAATGAATTGCCACCTGGGACAGTTATATCAAATTTATCAGCTCCTCCTGTACCAACGATAGATTTAGTTTCCTCGTCATATGCTCCAATAAGTCTATTATGATCAACTTTTTCAGATCCTTTTGACCAGTCTTCATAAGGTATCATCAGCCTATCATTAACTAATCTTTTTACGTCAGATTCACTTGGGATATCACCAAAAACTCTTCTTACTGATGTTCTCCATTCTTGAATATTAGTTTTATCAATGGGTACAATTTTTATGGACATAATTATTTTTTCTTTAAAGCTTCTTTTCCTGCATTTAAGGTTTCAATGATTGCATCAACATCATAAACACATCCTCCCCAAGTTCCCCCACTAACATCTTGTAAGGCTGCCCATAATCTAGTATCGTCAGGTAATTTTTCATTTGGCTTTATCTCTAGCGAGGCATTTCTAAAAGATAGTTCTTTGGAACCCCAATCAGAGCCATGATTATCTTTGCCTTCACCTACCAAATTTATTGATCCTGTAAGCTTTTTAGTGTCAATTTCAATCTCAATTAAATCTGCATCTTTTAATAATCCTATAGGCCCACCAGCTAAAGCTTCAGGCCCTATATGACCAATACAGGCTCCTGTTGAAACTCCTGAAAACCTAGCATCAGTAAGCAATGCTATATGTTTTCCATAGGATAAGTGTTTTAGAGCAGCTGTAATTTGATATGTTTCTTCCATTCCTGTACCAATAGGCCCTCCACAAATAATGACTAGTATCTCACCTTTTTTTAATTTGTCAGGTCCTGTTGATTTTATTGATCTCATAGCATCTTTTTCTGAATTGAAAACTCTAGCTAATCCAGTGTTTCTATACACTCCATCTTTATCTATGACTTCAGGATCAATGGCTGTAGATTTAATTACAGATCCTTCAGGGGCAATATTTCCTTTTGGAAATGTTACTGTTGAGGTTAATCCTCTTAAGGTCGCA
>Ga0209036_1000391_pt1 | contig 18984 bp, 24 predicted proteins | sample MarorgKNORR_S2LV_3_FD_188222 | JGI IMG/M metagenome (GOLD analysis project Ga0209036, IMG submission 188222) | Marine microbial communities from the Southern Atlantic Ocean, analyzing organic carbon cycling - DCM_A/KNORR_S2/LV (SPAdes) (version 2) | ecosystem: Environmental > Aquatic > Marine >... | reverse complement strand
TCGAGGGTGTCATCAACATCAACAAGAACACAGCTTGCAAATTGTCTGAGTGGCGTCCTAACACCCGCCATAACTGGAGTAGGAATGTTGATTTTGTGTGTGCTGATTGCTTCGTAGTATCTTCTGACATATTCTAACCTTGTGTCTTTAGGGTATTTGGAAAACAATGTAGCAGCAATCATGATATACATCTGTTGAGGTGTCTCAAACAGGTAACCTGTGCTTCTATCTTGTACCAGATATTTATCGCATACTTGTCTTAAGCCTGCGTATGTAAACATATAATCTCTATCATGGTCAACGTATGACTCAATCACTTCCCACTCTTCCTCAGTATATACTGTGAGTAATTCTTCATCATACATACCATGGTCTACACACTTACAAATATGATTGTAAAGTATAGGAGGTTTGTCTGGGTGGTATCCGAAGACTGCTTTCCTAAGACCAAACAGTAACAACCTTGCTGCAACATATTGATAGTTAGGAGTGTCTAATGATATCAAATCATTAGCAGAGCGTATTAGAATCTCTTGGATGTCTTCTGTCTTAATGCCATCGTAGAATTGTATTCCACTATTCATCTCTACTTGAGATGATGACACACCCGCAAGGTCTTCGCATGCTAACTCAACCATTGCGTGTACTTTGTCGAGATTTAGGGACTCGACAGACCCATCTCGTTTAACAACACTGATTCCGTTGCTCATACTTTCTTCCAGTCTGTAAATTTAATTTGTGCTTCTAACCCTGAGTAGGTGTTTGATTTTATTATAGCATAGGGATTCTCCCCTGCTAATACCATATCATTAATGTCCTTCTGAATTAAATTCTTAGGCCAAATAACGATAGACTCTTTCGATTGGATACAAGATTGCATTCGTTGTACAATCTGTTTGTTTCTTGGTTCGTTGTCGAAGACCCAAATCCGTAAATCATATTGTAGATTCCGATGGTCGACATCGCTCCCACACATAGCAATAGCGTTGGGAAGAAAGCAGGAGTCAAAGGGACCTTCCGTGACATAAACGGTTTCATTTTTTTCAATTTTGTCTTGTCCAAATAATTTTAATTGGTCATCAAACATTACGGTGATGTACCGTAAGTCTGTATACTTCTCCAAAGAGCGACCCTGCACTCCAAACCACGTACCATCATCACTAATGAGTGGGATAATAATTCTAGGTTTGTCGTGTGTAATTTTTTCAAATGTTTTCTTATGGGTATTGACCCATGACATGAATTTATCAACGTAGTAGAAACGACTCAGTTGTGCCTCAGGTATCTTCCTATCCAGTAAATATTTCTTAGCTGGGTGAGAAGTATTTAGGTCTGAGATTCTTTGAGCAGACGGATTCTTTTTGAAGTTAGGTTTTGCTGATGGTATCTTTGGTGAGGGTGTATGTCTACCCTTACCAGTCATGCCTGACTTGTATTTTTCCATGACAAATTGGTCATACAAATCAGGTGCTTGGTCTTTTAAAAAGTTACCAAGAGACCTACCAACACCACAGTTATGGCACTTGTAAATGTATTCTGATTTCTTCAGAAAAAAATACCCTCGTGCTTTACTCTTATTCTTCTGAGAGTCTCCGCAGTAAGGGCATCTGAAATTGTACAGTCCACGCTTGACATGCTTGTATCTGTCAAGACGTGAGCTGATTAATCGAATGTATTTGTCTTCGACGTAGTCCAATCTACCCGTTCTACTGTGGGTATCATACTTGTATTATTGGAAGCTGTCAAGCCTTGTAATATTCTTTGTCCTATAGGGCTGACAAGGAAGGATACAATGGTAAGACCTCCTGCTATTGACCACATCTTCTTCTCCATCAACCTAAGTCTATCATCTACCTTTCTTATATCTCTCTCGCATCCTTTCTTTATAGCATCTGTCTCTCTATTAACATCAGCAGACAATCTGTCTATCTTTTCAAATAATACTTCGTCTATCTTGTCTTGCTTATCTAGTTTCTCATTATGGACAGCAAGAAGTTGTCCCATCTTTACAGAGTTTTCCTGTAGGGATTCAACGACTCGCTCGAGTCTTTCTATTATCGCTGTATTAATGTCTGACATCTCAAACTCTTAGTGCTGCTTGTCTCTTATCCCAATAAAACTTAATCACTTCGTTTGGATATAAACGCTTGACTGAAATCTTTTTAAAATTCTCAGGGCGATACATCTTTCTCAATTCTATCTTCAACGCTGACTCGGACTTGGAATATAGTACGTATGATTCTGCTCCATCATATGATATTTTAAATGGTAGGTAACCACTCTTGTCTTCAACTGCTTCGCCTATGCCGATATTTTTAATCACATGACCTTTCGGTTTATATTTTCTACGCTTCACCTTAGCACTCATAAGTGGGTCAAATCCTGCATTAGGACCTGTGGGGGCAGCACTTCCAGTGAAACCTCCATTACCGACACTCATTGTAGGTGCATCTTCATTCATAATGCGTTGAGTAAATCGAGCACATCGTTATCAATATTTATGTTAGCGAATATTCCAGTATTGTTTTGTGGGTCTATTCTATTTAAGTATAGAAGAAATGTTTTTATGATTGAATAGTATTCTTCACCTAATTTATACATGAGTAAAGGGATAGTCCCTTCACCGAATACATTAAACAAAATAATAAGGTGGTTGAGAATCAAGTTAACTCTCAACACACCTGTCTTAAGGTATCTCTTTAGTAGTCTTTTTAGATATTTAAACTTCTTCATGTCCTCCATGAAGTCATCTACGGTAACTGATTGTGGGTTATCGTAATGCTTGATGGCGAACATGAGATAGTTTTTCTCATTTAGTTCATCAAATCTCATTATAAAATTTAGTTACTAACTACCGAATGTTACTGTAGCAGCTCCATTGGTATACTTTTGGACTGCACCTTTGCTTGAGTTAATCACGCAACGATACTTGTATCCGTTTAATGTTGTGCCTGCTAGTCCACTGTATGCAAGAGTTGCAGTTGTGAAGTTAGCGTATGTGATACCTGTGTCAAGTGAAGCACTTACATCTACCCAACGAGTAGTTGCATTTGCTGTCTGTCTCTGCCACTTGTATGTGATAGTACCTGACTGGTCTACTGTTGCTGCTGCAACGAATGTGCCTGCACCACTAGAAGATGTAGAGTTAGCAGGTTGTGTGCCAACTGTGATTACCTCTAATACATCTGCTGCTAGTGTATCATCAGCCATGTCTCCTGCGTTTCCTGCAGTTGCCTTAGCTGGTGCGATGTATTCTGCTTTATGCTTGGTGTCACCGTTGTGTGTCTGATAAGTGCGATACTGCCACCAACCAGGTCCAGTGATTCCTCTAGACTTGTTGGATGCAATGCTCTGCTCAGTTGTGTCAACGAAGACCAACTCATAAGAGTTACTATCTCCACCCTTAACTACAAACTCAGCGACTGCCTTAGGAGCAGTACGTCTGATAGCACCAGACAAACCTGAGTTTGTGCTGCCTGCATATGTTGTATGCAATTCGATTGCAGTGGTTGATGTAACTTCTCTTACAATGTAGTTAACGCTATTAAGCACCAAGATATCGCCAACATCGACGGAATCAGCAGCATTCTTCGTAACTGTTGCGTCACCATTAGTGACACCTACGTTATTGCCAAAGGTGGAAGCGTCTATAGTACCTAAAATAGACATTAGTTTCTCTAATAATTTTTTCCTATAAGTTATTTATAAGAATTACTCTCTAGTTGCTAGTGCAGACTTAACTGTCTCCAATAGCTTGTCGTCCATGTCTGTCTTAGTAAGTTTAACTGCCTTACCTAGAATGACTAGACATAAGTCGATTAGTTTCTCTCCCAACTCAGAATCGTCTGGGATTTTGTTTACTGCATCTGATACAATTTTAGATGCAAATGGTAGTAGGAATGATAGCATGATTAAAATTCAAACGGTAAATTATATAGGCTGTTTACCTGACATTTGGTTGTCATGGTCTTTAGTAAACTGTATCATTCTTTCTTTGATTCTATCTTCTGTCTCTTTTAATCTCTTCTTTGCTTGTGCTTTATAAAGACGGTCTGCTTGAGCAGATTTAGCCGCAGCACCTTCTTTATCTCCTGCCTTTGCAAGTTTTGCTCTCTTAGCATCTGCAGCTTTAACTGCCTTCAATCCTAAGTCCGCAGAAATTTCATGAAGTGTCTCTTCTCCTACGTTTGACTCATCTGGTGCTGTGTCCACTGCTCCTTCTCCTTTAGGACTCTTCGCACGTTTAGAACGCAATGCGTCATGTGCTGCTTCCTTCATCTTAATTACTTTACTCCTGACCTTACGACGATTCAATAGGTATCTGTCAGACTTATCATGGTCACCGTCGTTATCGATGTCCTTGTCTTCCTTACCTACTGGGTCAAGTTTCTTTTCGTCTAGTTTGGTTTCTTTCATGAGGTCTTCCTTCTTAGGGTTAATAACAACGTTTCCTTTCTTCTTAGTAGTAAGAAAAGACTTTTCACCTGGGTTGGAGGGTTTCATTTTAGTTTATCTCTCCCATTTTTTCCAACTCCGCATCGGAAAATAATCCCGACTTAGACAATTTATTTATAAAGTCAGAAGGTTTTTCATCTTCTTTGACACAATTAGGGACTTGTTTTCCACCCTTCATCTTAGTGCCAGATGCCTTATAACCTTTCCAACATGTAGATGCACCAACGTTTTTGCGTGCCTGCTTAAGTCCTTCTAACATGAGTTGATGTACTTCATCAATGTCTACACCTACTACACTTTCCTTAGCAGTTACACCTAAATCGCCTGCCTCTTTTGCTGTCTTCTCTCCTTTCTTTCCAACAACAATGTAACGACCATCAGCCTTACGTCCTGTGATGAGCATGGAGTTTCCTCCTGAGGATACAACACGACCTATGTTACGGTCATCCTTATGCTCTGCTTTCTTTTTCTTGACAGTATCTCTGTCTACGTCGAAGCCTGCATATCCTTCTACCACTGGCTCAAATGTGTCAAGGACTTCCATGACTTTCATTACACCATCGTGGAGACGTTGTGTATCAGGAAGTTTATCTTCCTCAACTGCCTTAAGAATATATGACTGCTCGGTTGGAGAATAGTCCATGAGAGCAGCAGACACTAACATTTCTAGTTTCATTTTTATAACACCTGATTGGTCTTACTGTTTTTATTTAGTATTAGCAGACTTTCTAATGCGTTGTTGAAAATCTGTAAAACTGACTACAGATTGCCCTGGAGTCATTGCTTGTAATGCCATTCTATAGTTGTCTGTACCTGCCTTCCAGTCATTACCACTGCCATCATCAGCAGAGTAATTGTTTTGGAGTTTGGTGGTATCAGCAGCACGTGCCCATGCAGCACGTGGGTCTTCCACTTCAGTTATATTCTTTAACCATACCTTTTCCTCATTGCCATCTGGCATTTGGAATACGACATGATTAGTGCCACGATGGACAACCTTTCCTATTAGTCCAGTGTCATCGTGCTCTACTATAGCACCTACCTTAAAGATATGGTTTAGCATATAGAAATCTCTAAACGAATCTGCATCTAACTTAGGTGCATACTCCCAGAGTGTCAACTCTTTGATTGACTTCTTGGTCTTCGTCTTCTTAGGAGGTGGTGTCATTCCTGTCTTCACATCCGCCATCATCTGTTTAGAATGCTTTGCAGAGACACCCTTAGGCATGCCTGCATGGAATGAATCATGGTCATCACCACTAGCATGCTTACGCATTCCAGATGCTGACAACTTTTCTATAGGGTCTTCACTCTTAGGGTCTCTTGCCCCTGCTGATTTGATATTGATAGTCTTAAAGTTATAATGCACTCCATTATATTTGTTAGTCAACTTCTCAAACTCTTTTACTCTATCGTCTCCTACCACCATTGTTACGTGCTCATGACCCTCGTCATGTAGGTCACGCATTACATCAAATATATTTCTATGTGCTTCATTGTTTTGAATCTTGTCCTTGTGTGAGGGAAATAACTTCCTCATGTGGTCTACTTTTTGTTGTGCGGATAACGGATTCTTTTTGTGATCCTGACTACGGGATGGGTAGATTCTATAGTTTCCCGAGTCGCCTCCGTGCGCTTTGACAGCATCAAGTAACTTGCCATGGCCAGCGTGAGGAGGGTTAAAGCGACCAAAAGTAATAGCAACATGCTTGTCCTCTAGGTTACCAGAAGTCTTCTGACCTTTTTGACTTGTCGTGGGTTTCTTAGGTTTGTTTTGTTGAGACGCACTCTTTGCTGCCTCAGTTATAAATTCTAAAAAATTCATTTGCCCCAATCTTTAGCGACGGTGAAGTTTGCTCTAGAAAATTCTAATCTATCGACCAGTTTAAGTGCATTGCCATCTTTAATAGCAACAAAACCTTCTGGACTGGTTACCTTGTAACCATTTTCATCTTCTAAGAAAGTGCCGACACCCTCTATCTTCTTCAGTTTATTTATGATTTGCTGTTTAGCAGTCATAAGGTCTTTGAAACCGCTAAGTGCGGAATACATGACAGACTTATTACTATTTAGATAAGCAAGAGCCTTATCAGCTCTATCAGACCATTGTTTCTGTGCTTTTTCAGTCTTTTTCTTAGCAATTTCTGCCTTAAAACGTGCATCTACGAAAGAAATATACCCTTTTGCCATGTCAGAAGAGTTAGTTGGTATCTTTCCTGAGCGTATTACTTGGTTGAAATACATTTTAAACAATGCATTGTAAGCAAATGACCCTGTCTCTTTATTGATAGTATTAAGAAACTTACGTCCACCAGTAAGGTTACGTTTAGCAGATGCTATGGTTAAGTTTATCTTAGACAACTCTGCAGGAGATAGGTTTGCCATACCATTTACATTAGTAAACTCTGAGGAGAATACTGCCACACTGTCTACACCTTGTAATGGTTTGACATTGACACCAAACCCTGCTGACATTGAATCTATGCTTGACCCACTGTATCTAGTATGAAATACAATACCTATTTCACTCTTTGCTATCTGTCTACCCATGTCAGAGTCTACCTCTACACAGTATGAAATAGTATTTGGTTTGAAAATATAACATCTTTTACCTTTCATAGTGACAATGGGAGGTCTCTTCTCATAGAGTAAGTCTCCTTGTATGACACCTGATATAGGTAGTCTCATCAAATATTTTAAACAATCCTTAAGTATCTTGTTAAGTCCACTGTCAGGGTAATACTCATCTATGAAACCATCAGTGTAACAAATCTTAGGTGTCGACTTATTAAATACAGACTTATTACCTACGAAAAAGTCTCCTGTCTCTGGGTCTCTGCCACAAACTATAGCAGGAGCACCATCCCACTTAACTGTTACCTTTGTATTGTTACCACCTTTACCTGTGGTCAACATGTCTCGTAAACCTACAAGAAAATTAATGCTGTTAGTAGCACCGTTATAACCAGAGTTAAATATGTCATCTTCTAAATGCTCAAGGTGGGTATTCTTTGCCATGACTATATTATACTATACTGTGGGGTGAATGGGAAGAGTAGTGGACACTTATTTAATTGGTTATAAGAAAGACGCATCTTTGTCTAGATTTATAGGACTTGGTCTGAGTCTACTAATCTTAAGTGCCATTAAGAATGACCATGCACCTTTAGATGCTGAGTTAGTTTTGATACGAATTCTAATATTACTGTCAGCACAAGATTCAGAAAAACGAGGACATCCATATTTCTCAGGGTCTTTACCCATATAATATAAACCCTTTCCTTTTATCTGTATATAATAAGTATCTTTTGCGTTGTAATACTTTTCAACCTCCTGCGCAGGTCCGAATCCTTGTCCCAGATACTTGTCTGGAAATCTTTTTAAGTCTAGTTTCCTTGACTTATCTTTCTCCTTAAAAGGTGACCCTTTAGGGAGGACAAACTTAGCAGGCATATTCTTTTTAGGTTTCCAATGAGCATTTGCTTTTGCGAGAATACCATATTGCTCTGCAATACCTATCATAACTTTAGCTGCATCTTTCTGTGCTGAGGGTTTAGACTTATCAATATAAAATTCTCTACGAGTAGTATCAAAATCAAAATTCATCTGAGAAAAGTCAGCAGCTAATTTTTCTTTCAATTCAAACTTAATTGTATTAGTTCCCTTTGTCAACTCAAGGTCAGCTTTAGCAGAGTCAGCACCCGCAGGGTCAGACACAGTAAATCCTTGATCTCTTAGAGATTTAATTAAAGAAACCTCGTATAAGAAACCCTTGTTGCTTTTACCTATGGGTACTGCACCTACCCCTTCTCCATCATAGAGAGGTTCTGTGTCTATTTCTTTCGCCATGAAAGTATTTAGTCTGTCTTTATCGCTATATTACCTGATATAGAAATTCTTTCATCATCACAGTTGTAAAATGGATACACACCATGCATAAGTTTAGATGGGAAGAATAGTATAGTGCCATTTGATTCTTCACTTAGTTGATACTTATATGTTGTTATCTCTCCTAGTATGTTGGGATACATAAACTCAAAATTAGATGCAGAGCCACCGTCATTTGCTTCGGTAGTTGCATACTGCTCTCTATAATCTGTAGGTATGTCTAACCATATGACAAAACTATACACACCGAAATGATTGTGGAAAGGATTGAAGTCATACTTTCGCATTCTATTGACCCAGAAACTTTCCAAGCACATCTGATGCTGTCCTGTAGTTGGTATCTTATCTCCTTGATTACCAAACTTAAATGCGTAGTGACTACAGTATTGTATTAATGTCCTATCAAAAAACTGATTCTTCTTATCTTTTAAATATAAACTCTCATGTAGATGTCCTACCAAATTAGGTTTGGCATTTACATTTGCTTCAAGAATATAATTCCAGAGAAGTTTTATCTCCTCTGGACGTAACTTAGATTCTAACCATCCTAAATTGGAAGGAATTATATACTGCACTAGATGTCACCTGGCTGACGATTCTCCGAGTAATTAGTTTCAAACATTTGATTAGGATAACGTGCTGCTAACTTAAGAGTATTAGTATAGATTACCTCATCAAACCTCACGTCTAGTGCTAGACATGCTTGTGCAACATACCACATGATGTCACCTAACTCTTTGGTTAGATGCTCTTTGTTTGCTGCGGTATAGTCTTTACCTTGAAACTTTAGTTTCTTTACAATCTCCATAAACTCTCCTGCTTCTGCAGACATACCTGATGCAGCAGTGTCAAGACGTTGTATGTTACAACCTTGTGATTTTAACTCTGCATATCTTTCCATCAATGCTGTGAAATCTTTACTAGGTTCGGATGTTACTCTATCAACAAACTCAGTATACCTATCCAAGTCTACCTCAAACTTTTTAGCACCTTCCTTCTCTGCTTTTGCTTTCTCTTTTAGTTTCTTATCTAATTTTTTCTTTGACTGAGGAGCAGTGCCCATCTTCTTACCCATATCTTCGGGTGTCTTGGCAGTGTCTTGCTCAGTTGCTTTTACTTTTTCTTCTGCCTCATCTACTTTATCTCTAGCAGCACTATTGATACGCTCTGCAGCAGCATCTTGGTCTCCCTTCTTAGGGTCAAATTGGTTAGTAAATTCAGCCATTAAATTTTAAATCCTTCAAATGATTTTTTAGTATCTGTAAATGATTTAGGAGCATCGCCTGCATCAATGATGTTATCTTGAGCACCCTGCTCACAATCATACAACCTCATCTTCTGTCTGTCAATACCCAACACAAATCTCTTGTATACAGTAGGGTCATTATATCTATTCTTCAACTGCTTAACCATAATCTGATTCAACTCTTCCATATCCTCTGTAGATATGAGAGCAAACATCAAGTCAGCAGTTGCAGGGAGACCAAATGATTCACTGGTGTCAGTAATCTCTACGTTAGAATTACCATACCCAGACCTAGTAGTCTGTGTAGCAGATAGGATAGGCACGTTATACTCTCCTGCTAGTCCACGTAATTCTTCTGCTATTGCTTTCACATATGTGTATGAGTTTACAATCGTGCCTTTGTATCTACTACTAGCACATATGTTTAGATAGTCTACAAATATAATCTCAGGATGAAATCCTTTCTTCAATGACAACTCATTCAAGAGTGCTTTGAAGTGACCTACATGTGCAGATGCTGTAGGGTATTCTTTAATAACAAGTTTACCCTGTGTCTTTTTCTTCAACACATCCATCTTAGCACGATACTTTTGTTTTGTCAGTAAGGGGTCTTGGAGTTGTTGGATTGGGATGTCAAGGAGGTTGGCATCAATTCGCTCTGCAATTTTCTCCTCTGCCATTTCACATGTAATGTAGAGAACGTTGCGCCCCTGTAAGAGACAGGAACTAGCGACATGGCACATGAATAAAGACTTCCCGACACCCGTACCAGCAAGAGCGATGTTGAGAGTCTTATTAGGGAGACCACCTTTGGTAATTTTGTTAAGGTAGTCCAAATCAAATGGGACTTTTTCTTCTTTTCTATGGTAGAAATCGTATCTGTCATCAGAGTCTGAAATGTAATCATGTCCAACGGATTCATCAAAGCACACACCTAGTGCGTCAGACATGATGCTAGGTATAGCATCCTTTGTACGTGTTTTATCTTGTCCGTCAGCAATCTTAACGGACTCCATTAGTGCTAAGTATATAGCACGCTCCTTACACCATTTCTCAGTAGTATCAACTAACCATTCATCATTATAATGGTCTCTATCAAGGTTATCTAAGAAACTTTCAATGTCTTTATAGATGTCATCAGTAATATCTTTTCTCTTTTCTATCTCAATCTTTAGAGCATTAGGCTCAGGTGTAGTATCAAACTTATTAATGTATTCACTAAGCGTCTCGAAGAGGACACGATTGGTAAATGCATCAAAGTATTCTGGTTTTACAAATGGTAAAACCTTTCTTGCATAATCTTCTTTTAGAATAAGTTTACTTAGTGCTACTTCTTCTATCTTAAGGCTCATCTGTAAAAAATAAAACTTGGTTGAAACGTTTGACTGGGGAGTAGTAAATATCTGCTCCGTGATAAAATTGTTTTCCGTTAAACAATACGAGTCTATTGTACTTACCCTCGAATGTCAACAGCAATTCATAATCTTCTTTAGACCGCCATGGTTTAACATGCTCTGGGTGTGAATTTATCTCATCAACTTCAAAACGATTAGGTGTGGCATATAAGTTAGTGCCTGTGCCCTCAAAATATATCAATGCTGTATACCCTGCGTCTAGATGTGGATACCAATAGTTATTGATATGGTCTGTGCCTTCATATTCAAACACATTACTTAAACAATCAGGACCTGACCCATGATACTTTGCACCACATACGTCTAGTAAATATTCTCCAACTTCCCACAGGTCTTCATTTGGAAAGTGATGTCTCATGTCATGGAATAACTTACCATTATAACCTGGGTCACCTTCTTTGTGATACCTTAACTCATGACTCCAAAATTCATCCTCAATTTCCTCAGGATACTTATAGAAATCATCAATGATATACACTGGTGACCCCTGCACGTGAGAGACCATTGGTGGATGAGTATTAAATTCAAACATAGTGTAAGTATGTGGTTATCATATACTTATCATCTGTTGTTGGTGGTAAATCTGAGTATGGATACTGCCATGAAGATGGAAACAACATTATTCTACCTGTCTTTGCAGTTACCTTATAGTCTAGAGTATCAAAGTATACTCCATCCTCAGTATCATTAAGGAAGATAACAAAGGTTGCAAACCTTCTAGCAGAGTCGTAGTTACCTACGTCAATATGTGTAGGAAAACTATCTCCGTCTTCTGCAGAAAATTTATGCATTTTAATTTGCTCTAAACTATTCTGCGTTGGCCAATACTTATCTACATTGACCTCCATAGCATACTGCTGTGCACATGCCTTGATTGCCATGATAGATTCTGACTGCACCACACTCCAGTCATGGTCTTTATCTTTTTCAGACCTGACAGTTATATTGAGTGATGACATCTGTGGTTTTTCTAGACGCACGACTGATGAGTCTTTACTAAACAACTCTATAGCATTCTTACAAACATTAGGGTCAACTATATCGTCGTAAACCTTGATAAATTCTCTAAGTTCCATAAGTAAATTCTTTTCCTGCAGCATCATCTAGTTGCTGCATTACTCCTTCGGTGAAGTATTTGTCAGGGTCCTTGAGAATAGCAGAAGGATAGACGCTAGACTCCCCAACAACAATACGGTTTCCCTTACGCTCGAAAACTCCATATTTCTCACCCAACTCCAATAATCCGTAGTACTTATCAAGTCCACGCTCATCGTAGAAGAGTCTAGTAGTAATAAGTGCATTTTCTTTTGTTAACCTCGACTTAGCTGTTTTACATTTTATTAAATTACCAATCACTTCTTTACCATCTTTCTCTTTTGATTTAGAAAGATAGATGATTGTGCTTGCAGCGTATTTAAGACCACTGCCTCCACCCATTTCTTTTGTAGGTATATAAGCACCCACTACATCATATGTATGGTTTGTGACAAGTAGAGGGACATTCGCTTTACCCAACTTAAGGGTTAGCACACGGAAGATTGACTTTACAATCTGTGCTCTAGTCATGTCTCTTGTTTCTTTTCCTTCCTCAGCATCTGCTACTTCTTTAGTAGTAGAAAGCATACCTAGAGAATCCAAAACAAACATCATAGGTTTGCGTTTCTCCTCAGGTTGTGACAGATACTTATCAAGAATCTTTAATGATTGTGTACGAAACTCCTGCACTGTAGTGACAGGCACAACAACCATACGATTGGCATCTATATTACGAGACTCAATCATGTCTTTTGATATTGCAGACTCAGATTCAAAGTAAATCACTCCTGCGTCTGGGTCTTTCTCAAGATAGTGTTTGACTATACTCAAGCAAAAGAATGTCTTACCAGTAGAAGACTCACCCGCAATAGCAGTAATCTTATTAGAAGGTATACCTCCATAGATTGACCCAGATACAAGTCCATTAAAAATGTAACTACCTGTGTCTACTAATGATGATGAATCCACATCATCTGATACTACTGTTGCATATTCATTGCCAATTTCTTTGACGATATCTTTTAGAAAACTCATTTCCATCTAAGTGTTTTTAAATATTGTAGCACGTCATCCCTGACGTCCATAAGCTCTTGGTAACAATCTTGGTTACGAGCACATTGACGAAGTTTCTCGTCTGGTTTGTAGACTGATTCTGTGAATAAATCTACTCCACGATTCCACTTGTCTTTTGATTCATCTAGCTCCATAGTGCCTCCAATGTGTTAGTTTTTTCTGCGTCCCATCCAAGAGTATCAAGTATTACTTGTAGTGGTTGGAGGAAACTCTTTGTGAATTGTAATTCATAATCAATACTTCCATTCAATCCCAACTCAGGTGGTAATGTTTGAAAGAATGATACTACATTCTCATTGATTTTATTGGGGGTGTTAAGCATGACATACTTTACCTTCTCACCTTCTTGAATGAGAGGATACTTGTGTGTCAACTTCTTTTTCTTAACCCAGAAGTTATACAGTAGTGCACCACGCACGTGCATGGGACATCCTTTACCATATATTGTAGCAGGGGATGAATTCTTTGCAATGTTATTACAACCACGAGGAAATGCTATCTCCTCAGGTGTCATTGATTCAAACTCCCTTCTAAATTTATCAATGTAATCCTGCACATCGGATTCATTTCCTGACATGATGACATTCAGTGCTTCTTTAATAGCACTTCTACATGGAGCAGGAGTCGATGACTTCACTGCTTCAATACCCATCATCTTTAGTTTGGGTTGGTCATACTGGACACCCTCACTATTCCATACGTTAAGAATATATCTTTTCTTAGCAGTCCAGATGCCCTTGTTAGCGATATTCTCTCGCTTCATGACCATCTTCTGCTCGTATGCATTTACATAGGAGGACAACTCTTGGTAAGAACTCTCAATATACTTTTCAAATTCCACCTGACACACCTTGTCAAGGAACCTAACAATGCTCTCACCATCCTTCTTTCGCTCCTTGAATACAGCTTCAACCATAGGACCCAAGTTGAGGTAGATACTATCAGTATCACTAGCAATGACGTAATCATAATCATCTGTCTTTAATAGTTTATTAAGATAAGTATTCATCTTATTTTCTATCCATCGGATAGATACCTGACCAGACAATGTAATTGCCTCAGCGTTGGCAAGATTATAATACCTAAAGTATTGGTTACCGATAGCACCATAGGCAGAGTTGAGTTGAATCTTCCTTGCCATCTGGATGTTATTAAACTTAGAGATATCTCTTCTCAGTTTATCGGTGGGGGACTTCTCATACTCCTGCTTGGAGGCAAGCATTCGTTTCTTGTAGATAGTCCTTTCATCATAGATTCTTTGCATAATCTCTGGTAAGAAACCATGAATGTCTCTACGATACTGTGCACCATTAGCACACACAGCATAGTCACCATCAATATCTACTTCTTGATTGAGTAGTTTATCTACTGTAACTGTAGGGTGACGCTCATCAACTAAGGTTTCTGGTGAGATGTTGTACTGCATGATGAGATGAGGATATAGAGAGTTAAGGTCAAAACTAACAACCCAATCGTACATACCTGGCTCAGGCTCTTTAACATACGCTCCTGCATACTTCTCATCCTTCTTAGTTGATTGACGAGGTGGCACGACAATGTTTCTCTTCTTCAAGTCATTATATATGAGAGTGTCCCACATACGGACTTGAGAATATACATCCTCGAAGTTTACTTTAGCATCGAATGCCATAGTAACTGCCAACTCAATGAGTTTCATCTTGTCTTCTAGTTTGTCAACCAGATTCACGTCATGGATGTTGTATTCCACGAAGCGTTGCCAGTCTGACGTATAGAAGTCTTTGAAGTTTTCATACTCACTGTGGTCAAGTTTCTTATCATCCAACTCAACCATAGCGATATGGTCTAGACGATAGGACTCTTGGTTTGTGTAGGTAAACTTCTTATAGAGGTCAAGGTAATCGAGAATGGATACACCACAGATATCGTATGCAATTTGTTTCCTACCTTGCACAACAAATTCTCTGTCAATAACCCTATTCCAAGGCGACAGAGACTTCTTCCACTTCTCACCTAGCACTCTCTCCATGCGACGACAGATGTATGGGATATCATACAGGTTGTTATTCCAACCAGTAATAATGTCAGGAGTATTATCAGACCACCACTTATGGAAGTCGGATAACATTTCTTGCTCTGTCCAAAATACCCTATACTCTACACCTTCGGGAGGAGTAAACTCTCTTGTGCCCCAAGTAATAATCTTCTTAGTATTGAAGTCTTTAATTGTAAGGCATAACATTTCCTCAGCAGATGCTTGCACATCAGGGAAACCATTTTCACATGCAACCTCGATGTCAATCGTATAGATTTTCATCATAGACATGTCGTAATCAATATCAGTAGGAAACTGTTGATTGATATGTTGGTAAACAAAACGCTCATACCCATGCACTTCTAGTCCATCAGTATCTTCGTATTGTTTTAAGACCTCTCTTGCCTCACGTGCACCACTAAACTGTTTCTTGTAGGCACGACGTCCATCTAGAGTTTTAAACTTTGTAGGTTTAGTTTGTGCTTTAGGCACAAAAAACAAAACAGGTGATGACCTATCACGATACTGCACACGTTGACCATGCTCGTATCCACGATAAAGGATATCATCACCAAGTAAAACTAGGTTGGTATAAAACTTACTCATTCACAAGTTTCTTATATTTTTTTACTATCACCTGTGTAGGGTCTAGGATGGACATGACATCAGTAGTGTTTAGAAACACATACCTCTGCTCAGTATGGAGAGGATAAGGAAGTAACTCAGAGTCTCTATCGACTTGGAAACAATCTTCTAGCAGGATGCTAGGCTCCTCCTCCATCTCCTGCACTTTCCCCAACAAGTAGGTTTGCGGGTGGTGTTTGAGAATAATCAATTTTAGCATCGTCTGTTTTTAGTTTCTTAAATTTCTCAAGGACTTCTTGGTATCCCTGCATTACTTTCTCATGTGGGTCAGAAATTGCTACCACAGATAATAGTGTAACAAGATTTCTTCCTTTAGTCAAGGGAGACCACGGAAAGAATTGTATTTGCATATCTTGTAGAGATTCAATAGGGTCTTTACCTTCTTCTTGGAAGTAGTCCTCAGGATTTTGCATGATTTGAATGGTAAATGCTTCTTCAAATTCATATGCTAGTGCCTTAGTTGACTCAGAACTCTCACGAATCTCTTTGATATCAGCGATTACGTCTTCCCCGCTTTGCATTCTTGCTATTTTTATAGCCATAATCGGTCTCCATTAGGTTGTCAAAAGTTGTTGTCGCCAAATCTTTAAATGCTTTTCTTGCAGATATGTTTTTTTCGTCTGCAAGGATATGGACATACTGCATAAAGACATCTGTCATGTCTGTTGGGACGTCTATTGTTACAGTATCACTCCGTTTAGAATATGGTGGACAAAAATTTACATAAAGATTCATAAATTCTCCAAAGAAAAAGAGACCTCTGCGGTCTCTTCGATTTATCATTATATAGGTATAATAAAAGAGGGTGGTTGGAGTCCTGTATACCAACAAGAGATGGGCATTTCTACAGTTTAGAAATCATCTCTGCCTGAGACCCGACTGGTAAGTCGATTCACCTTTCGGTGCAGCACCACCTGTGTCTCATCACCTTAACCAGCTATATGCCAGTAAGTTTATTCAGTCACACCCGACGTAAGCGTCCTTACTCTTGTATAATAACAGACTCCTCACAGGTTGTCAACCCCCTATGATAATTAATATGTAATGTCTCGATAAGGACAAGAGACCCTATTATGATTAGGTTACAGATGGTCAGAGGGTTAGTTATTACGTTAAGTAATTTCATATACTTTTTTCTTTTGCTTCTCAGGGACAATTTTTGTCAAGCGAATAGCAAGTAGTCCGTCTTTATATGTGACGTCACCTACCTCAACATCATCTGAGATGTTGAAACTTCTAGAGAATGCTCTCTTCGCTACACCCCTATGTATGAATTCATCCTCAGAGTCTTTTTCTGATTTAGACTTCACACATAAGACGTTTGTCTCTGTGCTAATTTCTATTTCTTCTCTACTCCATCCTGCTAGTGCCATCTCTACCCTCCACTTTGTATCCGATTCTTTTACCACGTTGTATGGTGGATACTGTGGGGCGACTTGTCCGTAGGATAGCATCCTATTAAATAAGTCATCGTAACCAACGCTGTATGTAGAAACAGCATCGAAAATTTTGTCCAAGTCTTTGGACGTATACCTTGAAAGTGTCATAGTTCTCCTTAGTAAGCGAGTTTATTGTGTCCCCGAAGGCGACACTACTATTTAACCATGAAGTAATGTAACTGTATATGGTGACTACCGTCTTGATTGTTACAGAATACCGTAATAATTACTATGCTAAATAGACTTAGGATAATATTTGGTAAACCCAAAATGAAAAAAGCATTAGTCTTTTTTGGTATGATTGGTATGCTAAGTCCTTTGGCAGCACGTGCTGACATCACACACAAACTACAAAGTAGTGTGCAGTTGACAGTGAATGCTCCCGCCACACAGGTATCACGTATAGGCACATCATATGCTGTGTCAGGTAACAACGTTACCACTACGTATACACCTGACGGTGGTAGTGCGACAGCATCCGTAGGAGCTTTGACAGTAGCGTCAGGTGTTGGCTCGATTCCAACATTGTCAGCATCAGTAGCAACAGCAGGGGAAAGTTTCAGCTTTGCTCAGTCATTCACCCAAGGTGATGCACTTGCTACAAGCGCACCCACAGTAGGTGCTGTCAGCATGTTTAGTGACCAAACAAGTACTGCTGCAGGAACCGTAGGTAACTTAGCAGGTACTATTGACTCATCAGGCACTATCACAGTGGCAGCTGGTGGAGCAGGCACAGTAGCTGTAGGACAATTTAGTAGCGAATTCAGTTTTAGATAGTAATGTTGAAGAAGGTAGCGATAGGCATGTTACTTCTGTGTAGCAGTGCTGCACAAGCAGTGCCTGTCGTACCAAACTTCCAACAAGGACAGATGACGTCTCACACTGAGACTACTTCTGAGACAGTTGAGACAATCAACAGCTATGACTATAACTCAGGCTATACCTACAGTGTCAGTGGGCACGGTGTAAGACCCCAAGATAATGGGGCAATTTTACCTAGTAGTTTAGACTCTACTAGCAATACTATTAACGGAGTGACTTCGACATGGACTGGTTTAGACCTTTCTGGAACAAACAAACCAAACTGGGTGCAGTCAAACCCAGGAGGAAACTTCTCGATGATGGAAAATTACAGAGCCCCAGGCTTGCAGAATCACACAATCATCCAGAGAACAACAACTATACAAAGCGTAACAGATACCACAAGTATCTTTACCCAGTAATCGCTTTAGTAATGGCGACACCTGTTAATGCCGAGACTGTCGGAGGTGTCAGTGCGACTGCAAATCCAATCGCCAATTCTTCAGGCTCAGTCACCAATCAAGCTATACAAGTTTTACAAGGTCCGTATATCCAAAATGGGTATGGAGATGGTATAGTATGTCAAGGACCTACCCTTAATTTTACCCCCTATGTTACACGAAGTACTTCTTGGCAATTTCCTTATGAGAGTTGGTATGCTGATCCTGTATATAATATGCTTGACCTCGTCGGTGACACTGACAGTTCTGGCAATGCTATTCCAGACGGGATTCCTGACAACCCAGGAGAAATCCTCTACTACAGAGACGTAAGGACTGGACAGAAAGATAACTATAACTGGAATGCAGGATTCTCTGCAACTATATCTTGGCCACTAGATAGGAAAGCACAAGACCTTTGTAAGCAAGCAGCAGAAAGTCATAATGCTCTACGTGCCCAGATGGTATCAAATAGAAGATTAGAATTTGAGCTCACAAGATTATCTAAATGTGGTGAGCTAGCACAGAAAGG
>Ga0209036_1000390_pt1 | contig 18990 bp, 18 predicted proteins | sample MarorgKNORR_S2LV_3_FD_188222 | JGI IMG/M metagenome (GOLD analysis project Ga0209036, IMG submission 188222) | Marine microbial communities from the Southern Atlantic Ocean, analyzing organic carbon cycling - DCM_A/KNORR_S2/LV (SPAdes) (version 2) | ecosystem: Environmental > Aquatic > Marine >... | reverse complement strand
ATAATTTTTGATCCAACAACACCGGATGCGCCGACCAAAGCCAGAGATACACCCTTATTCATGTCCATCCTTTAAAATGTTAATAATTATCGGGGCAACTTCCTGAGTTTTTATGAATTCTTCTGAATTAGCAATATCTTTTGTTCTAAACCCTTTGCTAATAAATGTTTTGATTGCTGATTCAATTCTCCTTGCAAGATCAATTCTATCAAGAGAATATTCAAAGGCCATTGCCAGAGAAGCTATCATAGCAATTGGATTTGCAATGCCTTGACCTGCTATATCTGGAGCACTTCCATGACAAGGTTCATACATCCCTTGAGAAGAACTATTTAAAGATGCTGAGGGAAGCATTCCGATAGAGCCACTCAAAGTTGCGGCAATATCTGAGAGTATGTCTCCAAAAAGATTGCTTGAAACAATTACATCATATTGATTGGGATTAAGGACTAGTTGCATAGCAGTATTATCGGCAAGCTGATGAGATAGTTCGACCTCTGGGTATTCTGAACTCATTTCAGTTACGATACTTCTCCAAAATTTTGAAACCTCTAAAACGTTAGCCTTTTCAACTGAGCATAGCTTTTTATTTCTGTTCATAGCGGCTTCAAAAGCCACCTTAGCGATTCTTCTTATTTCATCTTCGTTATATATCATCGTATTAAAGCCATATTTAGGAGATTCATTTTCAACAATCCCACGAGGCTCGCCAAAATAAACACCTCCAGTTAGCTCTCTGACTATAAGAATATCTAAATTTTCAATAATGTTATTTTTTAAAGGAGATGCAGATGCAAGCTCGTTAAACAGAAAAGCAGGTCTTAAGTTAGCAAATAACCCAAGAGATTTTCTAAGCGCTAATAAAGCTTGTTCTGGTCGATGATCCCAGTCTAGATCATCCCATTGTGGTCCTCCTACGGCTCCAAATAAAATTGCATCGGATTTTTTTGCAATTTCTAATGTTTCTTCTGTTAAAGGGACCCCAAACTGATCATAAGATGAGCCACCTACATCTCTTTCAGATATATTTAAATCTAAGCCTTGTTCATCAATAAGATAAGAAAGCACTTCTCTCATTGCAGAGGTAACTTCTTGCCCAATGCCGTCTCCTGGAAGAATTAATATATTTTTTGTCATTTTTAGAGTCAATTACTGTAATCAAAGAGCCACGGTCTTTGCTGTCTTCTTGACAGTTCATAAGCCTCAATCTGTTCTTTATGTTTTAGGGTAATATCAACATCATCTAGATTATGAATAATTCGCTCAAGCAGGCTTTCCTTTACATCGAATGAATAGCTGGAGACTTGATCATATTTAATAGCTTTTTTTACTAAATCAATTTCAAAGCTAATTGGAGAAGCTGCAGTAATTTCAAATAGATGATTAATCTCTTCAATAGTCAGCTTAATTGGTAGAACTGAGTTCTTAAAACAATTGTTATAAAAAATATCTCCAAATGAACTGGCGATTACCGCTTTAAAACCAAAATCTCTTAAAGCCCAGACTGCATGTTCTCTGCTTGAACCGCAACCAAAGTTATCACGTGTTAATAGAATTTGAGACTTAGTATAGGGCTCTTTATTAAGGATAAAATCATAATTTTTTGAACGATCCTCTGAGGTCATGTCAAGCCGTCCCTCATCTAAATATCTCCAACCATCAAAAAGGAAGTCTCCAAAACCAAATTTTTTAATAGACTTAAGGTATTCGGTAGGGATAATTTGATCTGTATCAATGTTGTCCCTATCAAAGGTTGCAACTATGCCTGAGATTATTGGATTAATCATGATGGATCAGTTATTTTGCCGTTTATTGCTGTTAATGCAGCCATCAATGGACTCATCAAATGAGTTCTACCAAGGTTGCCTTGTCTTCCTTCAAAATTCCTATTAGAAGTAGAAGCACAACGTTCATATGGCTTTAGCTGATCAGGATTCATACCTAAACACATAGAACAGCCTGGATCTCTCCACAAAAAACCTGCATCTATAAAAATCTTATCTAATCCTTCTTCCTCTGCTTGAGCTTTGACCATACCAGAGCCTGGAACTACAATCGCTTCAATTATACTTTTAGAAATTCTCTTTCCTTTAACTGCATTGGCGGCAGCACGGAGATCTTCTATTCTTGAATTAGTGCAAGAACCAATAAAAATCTTGTCAAAATTTAAATCTTGTAAAGTATGAGATTTTTCAAGGCCCATATAAGCTTTTGCGAGTAACAAATTCTCAAGATTTACTTCATCAATATCCTCTTGAGATGGTACCTTAGCATCAAAATCTATTGTCATTTCAGGTGAAGTGCCCCAAGTAACCTGTGGCTTAATCTCGGATACATCAATGTTTATTACCTTGTCAAAATTTGCATCTCGATCAGAATTTAATGTCTTCCAATATTGGCTCGCTTCATCAAACATTGAATCTGATAAATTGGAATGCTGCTTAACATAATCAAGAGTTGTTGAGTCAACTGCAACAAGACCGACCTTTGCTCCAGCCTCAATTGCCATATTGCAGATTGTCATTCTTGATTCCATTGATGCTAATGATGTATATGGACCTGAAAACTCTATTGCATGACCAGTGCCTCCAGCAGTTCCAATTAATTTTATTAAATGCAAAATAATATCTTTTGAAGTAACTCCAGTTCGTGGTTGACCATGAAAATTAACTTGCATGTTTTTTAGTTTAGTAATTTTTAAACATTGAGTTGCAAGCACATGCTCAACTTCTGATGTACCAATGCCCATTGCCAAACATCCAAATGCACCATGCGTTGAAGTATGAGAGTCTCCGCATACGATAGTCATGCCAGGCAAGGTGTAACCAAGCTCAGGGCCCATTACATGAACAATTCCCTGTTTAGAAGATGTGATGTCGAATTGACGAATTCCAAAATTATTACAGTTTTTATCAAGCTCAACTACCTGAATCTTTGAAACTTCATCCTTAATTGACTCAGCTTCAAATTTATTTCCTCTATCAGTTGGTACATTATGATCTGGCGTTGCAACATTTGCGTCAAGTCGCCAAGGAGTTAAATGCTTCCTTCTTAGGCCTTCAAAAGCTTGAGGTGAAGTGACCTCATGAAGGTAATGTCTATCAATATAAATAAGTGACTCATTATTTTCGTCAGTTTGAACCAGATGCTCATTCCAGAGCTTGTCATATAAAGTAACAGGCATATTAATTCTCAAACGGACTAGATTGATCTACTTTTCCACATTGGGCCTGATTTCTAAGCAAGTGATCCATTAGAACTAAATTAATCATTGCTTCTGCAATCGGCACCGCTCTAATGCCAACACAAGGATCATGCCTACCAGTGACCTCTACCTTTACCTCTTCACCAGCTGTATTGATGGTTTGACCTGTGGATTTGATGCTGGAAGTTGGCTTGACAATAAACTCCAACTCTATCAAATCACCATTTGTAATTCCACCCAAGATACCACCAGCATTATTTGATTTAAAACCTTCTTTCGTTATCTCGTCTCTAGCCTCAGAACCTTTTAGATCAAAAATATTGTCGACATGCCCTATGCTCACAGATTTCACAGCATTAATGCTCATAATTGCCTTAGCTATGTCTGCATCAATCTTGTCAAAGACTGGCTCGCCTAATCCTATTGGACAATTTGAGACTCTAACGCCTAGTTTTGCACCCACAGAATTGCCCTCTTCAATCAATTCAAGAAACATCGCATCTAATTCTTCTAATTTAGACTCATCGCAAAAGAAGTATTTGTTAGTTTTAGCACTAGTTAAATTAATATCCTCTGCAGAAATTGAACCTATTTGGCTTACGTAACCTTCGGTTTGAATTCCATGAGCATTAAGATATTTTTTTGCTATTGCTCCAGCCGCAACTCTCATTGCAGTCTCTCTCGCACTTGATCTGCCTCCTCCTCTATAGTCTCGATGACCATATTTAGCTTGATAAGTTATATCAGCATGGTTTGGACGAAAAACATCCTTAATATTAGAGTAGTCCTTTGATCTTTGATCTTGATTATAGATGATTAAACTAATTGGTGTTCCAAGTGTCTTGCCTTCAAATACTCCAGACAAAATTTCTACAATATCAGCTTCTTTTCTTTGAGTTGTGATATCGGATTGACCAGGCTTTCTGCGATTAAGCTCAGATTGAATATCATCAGCAGATATCTCTATTTGAGGTGGGCAGCCATCAATAACGCAACCGAGTGCCTTCCCATGGCTCTCCCCATAAGTAGTTACTTGAAATAATTTTCCAAATGTATTCCCTGACATACGCGAGATTATAGACCAAAAAGCTTCTTAGAGCCCATTAAGAGTGCAATAGCACTTCATAAATAGTAATTTTAGAAAAAATTTCTAAAAAAATATTTATTTAGAGAATTTTTAATTGAAACTATTACAATAATGTTTGTGACAACAAAAAAATACACAAATATTAGTATCTATCAAATAGCATGCCTAAGTGTTATTTTTATATTGATTTCTTGTTCATCTTTAGATAAAAATCCATCAAATGAAATCTCTAAAACATATAATATGACAATAAACAGAGATTTTTGGGGAGTGCCTTACATTAAAGGAAAAACTGATCAAGATGTAGCATTTGGAATTGGTTTTGTGCATGCAGAAGATGCATATGAAGATCTAGTAGAATTGATGCCTTTATATCGTGGTGAAAATGCTTTATATAATGGACTTAAGAGCATTGAAACTGATTATTTAGTCAGATTATTAAAAATCCATTCTAAAGTAGAAAATATTGGCAAGAAGCAACTATCAAAAAAAATTCTTTCTATGGCTCAAGCATATGCAGATGGCGTAAACATGTACGCAAATCAAAATCCAAATAAAGTGAATCAAAAACTTCATCCGGTTACTCAAGAAGATATCATCGCTGGATCATATATTCAGCACCTATTTTTTGCTGGTTTGGATAGGGATCTGTCGCAAATAGCTTCCCAAGAGAAACAATCAATTCCAACAGGCTCTAATGCAATAGCCATTAATTCAGTCAAAGCAGACTCAAATGCTTCTTATCTTTTGATTAATTCTCATCAACCCCTCTCAGGGCCAGTTGGGTGGTATGAGCTTAACATTGAGAGCAAATCAGGTTGGCATGGGCATGGCGGAAATTTCCCAGGATCCTTTTTAATCAATGTTGGGTTTAATAATACTATGAGTTGGGGTGCTACTGTTAATCGTCCTGACGTCATGGATATATTCGAGTTAACTATCAATCCTGAAAATCCAGATCAGTATCTTCTTGATGGAGTATGGGAATCTTTTGAGATAGAAGAAGATTATTTATTTTTTAAGATTTTTGGGTTTTTAAAAATTAGAACAAAACAAAAATTTAGATACTCTAAATTTGGGCCGGTATTAGAAATGGAGGGAAAATATTTTGCACTTAGACACATAAACCAAAACTCTTTTAATGAAATAGAAGGATGGTATGAAATAGGTAATGCAAGCAACGTATATGAATTTCAGCAACAGATTGTAAAAAGAAAGATTCCAAGCTTTAACTTTGTCACCATGGATGCAGAGAGAAATATAGGATATTTTTATAATGGTAGAATTCCTATTAGGCATGATGCTTCAATTGCTAGGCACATAATTAAAAGTTCAAGTTCAAAAGACATTTGGGATGACAGTAATTTAGTCAAAAATCTTCCAACATACATCAATCCGCAAAATGGATGGTTGCAAAGCACTAATCAGAATCCATTTTATGTGATGGGAAAATACTCTTTAGAGAATAAATTAGTTACTAAATTTGTTGATTATGAAAAAAGGCTTACCAATAGATCCTATGTAGCAAATGAACTTCTTTCATCAAATGAAAGCATTGATTTAAACAGATTTATTGAAATTAAATTTGATAACTCATATTCAAAGAACTCTCGACAATATAAATACTTAGAATCAATTGCTCAATATGATCAAAATATTCAAGAAGCAATTAAAAATTGGAATAGAAAAACTGACATCCGTAATACAAATGCCGGCCTAGGTATGTGCTTTATGGCACAAGAGTGGATATCAGAAATGAATAGTAAGTCTACTCCTTCTTATGAATCAGCAAAGGCAGAGTGTGAAAGTATTTTTAAAACAATAAAGAGAGATTTCTCTGATCAGTGGGGTTTAATAAATACTATTTCAAGGGGATCTAGAACCTATCCGATCCAGGGCTCAGTAGATACTCTTAGAGCTGTATATGGATCACCAAATTCAGAAACAAAAAGCTTAGATATGTCAGGAGGCGATGGGCTCTTCTATATTATTGCCAATGAGGATAGCGGCAAAAAAATATATGGTATGCATAACTATGGATCATCAAGAAATGAGTCGTCAGTCCATTACTCGGATCAAACTTATCTATTTAGCCAAGAGGCTCTGAGATATATTCCGATGAGTCTTTAGAAAGAATTCTCTTTAACAGAAAATAATTCTTGAAAATCTAAAACAGACATAGACTCAAGCTTATTTTGATCTAAACATTTTGATAAAATTATTTCGACCTTTTCATCATCAAAAATCTTACGAAGGTTGCTCTCAAACTTCTTTTCTAAAACAGGAATGCCTTCTTCTCTTCGACGCTTATGTCCTATTGGATACTCAACTTCGATAGCATCTGTAGAAGAACCGTCATTAAAAAATATTTGTACTTTGTTAGCTATTGAGCGTTTATCAGCCTCTAAATACTCATCTGTATATCTCTTATCTTCTTTTATCGTCATTTTTTCTCTAAGCTCATCTATCCTTGGATCACTGGCAACATTATCCTCATAATGTTCAGCAATAAGATCTCCATGTATTAAGCCGATTGCAATCATATATTGCAAACAGTGATCTCTATCTGCTGGATTATTTAATTGTCCAGATTTAGAGATAATCCTTATAGCAGATTCATGAGTGGTGACTTCAATATTTGTAATGTCATCAAGTCGATCTATGATTTGAGGATGTAATGTTACCGCAGCCTCAACTGCTGTTTGTGCATGAAATTCCGCAGGGAAACTAATTTTAAAAAGAACATTCTCCATTACATAAGATGCAAAAGGTTGACTCAGAGAAAGTTTTTCACCCTTGAACGAGACATCCTCAAAGCCCCATTTTGATGCTGATAGAACGCTTGGATAACCCATTTCTCCCGAAAGTGTTATTAGAGCGAGCCTTACTGCTCGACTAGTTGCATCACCTGCAGCCCAACTTTTTCTTGAGCCAGCATTTGGTGCATGACGATAGGTTCTAAGACTCTGACCATCAACCCATGCTTGACTTACTGCATCCATAATTTGATTAGTATTTCCCCCAAGCAACTTAGTAACTACAGCCGTTGAAGCAACTTTTACGAGCACAACATGGTCAAGTCCAACTCTGTTAAAGCTGTTAGTAAGAGCCAATACTCCTTGTATCTCATGCGCCATGATCATGCACTCCAAAACATCCCTCATTGTGAGAGGATCTTTACCAGATGCTATATTTTTTTGAGAAACATAATCAGCCACGGAGAGAATTGCTCCAAGGTTATCAGAAGGATGGCCCCACTCTGCTGCTAACCAAGTATCATTATAGTCAAGCCATCTAATGATGCAGCCTATATCAAAGGCACCTTTAACAGGGTCAAGTAAAAAATTAGTTCCTGGAACTCTTACTCCATTAGGCAAAGTTGTGCCTGGAACAATAGGTCCGAGCATTTTTGTGCATGCAGGAAAAGTTAACGCTAAAAGACCACACCCAATTGTGTCAATTAGGCAATTCCTTGCAGTAGAAAGGGCAAGCTCAGAATTGATCTCCTGTTTTGTAATATATTCAGCAATTTCTACAAGCAAAGAGTCTGGACCTGATCTGATATTCAGCTCAACATTTTTTGACATGATTTTATTCTCTATCTTCTAGGTCAACCCAGACAGAAGTTTCAGGACCTGTATATTCAGCACTTGGTCTGATAATTCTATTATTAGCTCTTTGCTCCATGCAATGAGCAGTCCAACCAGTTACTCTTGACATGACAAAGATGGGAGTAAAAAGTTTGGTTGGAATTCCTAGATAAAAATATGCAGAAGCATGAAAAAAGTCTGCATTTGGAAATAATTTTTTCTCATCCCACATTACCTGCTCAACTTCCTCAGACACTTGGTAAAGAGTGTCGTCGCCATACTCTTGGGATAATTCTTTTGAAAACTCTTTAATCACAGCATTTCTTGGATCTTTTTCGGAATAAATTGCATGGCCAAAGCCCATGATCTTGCCTTTGTTTGCAAGCATGTCCATGATATTTGCCTTAGCTTCATCTCTGGTCTTCCAGTTTTCTATCATCTCCATTGCGGCTTCATTGGCTCCTCCATGCAGTGGGCCTTTCAGAGAGCCTATAGCAGCAACTACACATGAGTAGATATCTGACATTGTTGAAGCGCAAACTCTAGCAGTAAAAGTAGAAGCATTAAATTCGTGCTCAGCATACAAAACCAAGGAAGCATCCATTACACGCCTATGAAGGTCTGAGGGACTCTTGCCATGAAGAATATGCAAGAAGTGGCCTGCTATTGTATCCTCGTCATTTACAAGACTTATATCTTCGCCATCATGGGAAAATTTATACCAGTAAGTAACAATTGAGGGTAAAGTTGCAACCATTCGATTAATTGAATCCATTTGAGCATCCATTGACTCTTCAGGTTCAAGATTGCCTAACATAGAACACCCTGTTGCCATTACTGCCATTGGATGAGCAGATGCAGGTATTTCCTGAAGAACCTTTTTTAAAGAATCAGGCAGGTCTCGAAGACTTTTTAATAAATTTTTATAATTAGATAATTCTGTTTTATTTGGCAATTTACCATACAAAAGAAGGTAAGCAACTTCCTCAAATGTTCCTTTTTCAGCCAATGTCTCAATTTTATGTCCTCTGTATGCTAAACCCTCCTCTTGACCAACTGTGCAAAGTGATGTCTCGCCAGCAACTTGACCCCGTAATCCTGCGCCCTCTAACTTTTTAGCCATTTACTTATTCTCCTTCCTTTTAAATAATTCATCTAATTTTTGCTCAAATGAATGATAATTCAAATACTCATACAGTTCATCTCTTGTCTGCATTTTTTCGACTGAATTTACTTGCGATCCGTTTTCAGCAATATCTATATATACTGATTCTGCTGCTTTATTCATTGCTCTAAATGCGGATAGTGGAAATAGCATTATATCAACTCCAACAGATGCAAGCTCCTGAGCTGAAAAAAGTGGAGTTTTTCCAAACTCAGTAATGTTTGCCAGAAGAGGAACTTGTAATGCATCCTTCAATTGCTTGTAGTCCTCTAAACTAGATACAGCCTCTAAAAAAAGACCGTCAGCTCCCGCCGAGATGTATTCATTACACCTATCAATCGCCCCTTGCATTCCCTCAGATGCATAAGAATCTGTTCTTGCCATTATAAAAAAACTTTCATCTGTACGAGAATCAACTGCGGCTTTAATGCGATCAGTCATTTCAATTTTATCAACAAGACTTTTATTTGGCCTATGACCACACCTTTTTTGAGTAACTTGATCTTCAATATGCACAGCCGCAACATCTGCAGCAATCATTTCCTTGATTGTTCTGCTAATACTAAAAGCCCCGCCAAAACCAGTGTCGATATCAATCAAAAGAGGAAGATTGGTTGCTTGAGTAATTCTTCTAGAATCTTCAGAAACATCATTTAAAGTTGTAATAGCTAGATCAGGAAGTCCGAATGATGCATTTGCAACTCCTGCTCCAGAAAGATAAAGCGCTTTATGACCAGCCTTTTCAGCCATTTTGGCACAATAAGCATTTATTGCTCCAACAACCATCAAGGGCTTATTATCTGCAATAGCGTCTCTGAATTTGTTCCCCGGAGTATTCATTGATGCGTATTGTACTTTGCCAAGGGTTAGTTTCCCAAATTAATTATAGAATTTAATGCCCCTAATAATTCGGTCTTTATTGTTTTGTTGTCTCCATTTATTGGTATCTCTTAAACTATAAACACATCCACAATATTCTTGTTGATAAAACTCCTCTCTTTTAGAAATTTCGATCATTCTTGAAGAGCCTCCCTTTTTTCGCCAATTAAAATCCCAATAATAAATATTTGCATATCGCTCTGCAGCTCTTTTTCCTGAATTATTAATTTGTTCCATATTTTTCCAACGAGAAATTCCAAGCGTCGTGGCATAAACATTAAAACCATTTTCATGAGCGTAAAGTGCAGATCTTTCAAATCTCATATCAAAACATTGAGTACATCGTTTGCCCCTTTCAGGCTCATTTTCCAAACCTTTAATTCTCTCAAACCAATTATCTTTATCATAATCTGCATCAATAAATTTAAATCCTAACTTCTCACAAAATCTTTTATTCTCGTCCTTTCTAATCTCATATTCTTCTTGAGGATGAATGTTAGGATTGTAAAAATAAACAGTGGTTTTGATGTCTGATGCTTTAACCGCCTCCATAATCTCTCCCGCACATGGTGCGCAACAACTATGAAGTAAAAGTTTTTTTTCATCATTTGGCATTTCAAGTTTTTCTCTTGAAAAGTTTTTAAGTGACAAGGGATTATTCATAAATATTAATTATAATTTCTTAAAGCATCCAACAAGTCGGAATAATTATTAAAGTTTGGTATCTCTGTCATTGAGCTAGAGATACTTTCAGGAGCATTAATAAAAAAACCTTGATCTGCAACTTCAAACATCTGTAAATCATTATATGAGTCACCTGCAGCTAAACACCTATAACCCATTGATTGAAAACCTAAGATGGCTTGTCTCTTAGCTTTCAAATTCCTGAGTTTATAGCCAATGATGTTGTTCTCACTGTCTAAATTAAGTCTGTGGCATAGCAAAAGAGGGTAGCCAAGCTTTTCCATCAATGGATATGCAATCTCATGAAAGGTGTCAGATAAAATTACTACCTGAAATTCTTGCCTAACTTGATCTAAAAAATCAAGCGCTCCATCCAGCAGATCTAATTTCTTTGTTGCATCGACAATATCTGTAACCTTGAGATTATGCTGTTTCATTATATTGATGCGATAATCCATTAGCTCAGTATATGAAGGAATATCCCTTGTAGTTTTATTTAACTCAGAAATACCAGAGTCGGATGCAACCTGCTCCCAAATTTCTGGAGTTAAGGTTCCTTCCATATCAAGACAAACAATTTCCATAGTTAATTCTTATTTTTTATACCGAATGGTACATGAGCTGAAGTTACTTTTGCAGATGCATCTTTTATATTTTTTTGTTGGTCATCAAAAAAGATGTCGGCTTCAAAGGATTTTAAAAATTCTGCCTTATTCATGCCACCCAAAAATAAAGACTCGTCTATCCTAACCCCCCATTTTCTCAGCGTTTTAATAACACGCTTATGTGATGGAGCTGATCTCGCAGTGACAAGCGCTGTTCTAATTGGAGAGGTTCCGGAATCTAATTCAGACTGAAGCTTATTTAATTCAACCAAAAATGATTTAAATGGCCCAGCTTTTAACATTGATTTTTTCTTTCGTTCATTATCTAAAAAAGCCTTTAGACCCTCTGCTTCAAAAACCTTCTCTGATTCATCAGAAAAAATGACTGAGTCACCATCGAAGGCTATCTTGAGGGTATCATCAACCTTAATTTTTTTACTTGCTTTTGATGAAATTATTCTTGCAGACGGAACGTTATTTTCAATTGCCATTTTCACGTCATCTTTGCTGCTAGATAGAAATAAATCAACTCCAAATGCTTTTACATATTTATAGGGGCTCTCCCCTCCACAGAAAACAGCTCGCGTAATATCAAGTTTATGAGCTTCGATGGAATTAAAAACTCTCAGGCCTGTATCAGCTGTATTTCTTGACAGCAGAATTACCTCTATTCGATCTTTAGACTTATAAAAATCATTAATCTTTAAGATTTTAGTTACAAGATTGAAAGCATCTCCCGGTTCAAGAATTTCATTTTCATTTTCAATTTGATACTCTCGATAAGCTTCTATACCCTCATTTTCAAAGATTTTGTGGCTATCACTTAAATCAAAAAGTGCCCTTGATGAAATTCCAATGACTAATTTAGAGTTCATATTTTTAAAAGAGTTGCAGTTAAGTGTATAAATTTATATACTGTAAAAATATACAGTATAAATAATATGAAAGAATTAACAAACCAACAATCAAAAGTTTTATCTTGTGTAGAAGTGTATCTCAATAAAACTGGTTTTCCACCAACCCGAGCCGAAATATGTAAAGAGTTAGGCTTTAAATCCCCTAATGCAGCTGAAATGCACCTTAGGGCACTGGAAAAAAAGGGTTATATCTCAATACAAAGTGGTTCTTCAAGGGGCATATCAATTGTTAAAAGTCAGCAATCTTTTGAAAAATACTCGGAACAAATACCAGTAATAGGTCTGGTTGCCGCAGGCTCTCCTACTCTTGCTGAAGAAAACGTTGAAAAAAGAATTTCCTGCGATCCAAATATGTTTTCAGATGGCTTTGATTATTTTTTGAAAGTTAAGGGTCTTAGCATGATTGATGCTGGTATTCATGAGGATGATTTAGTAGCAATCAAAAAAACAACTGATGTAAAGAATGGGGATCTGGTTGTTGTGAGAGTTGATGATGAAGTAACTTTAAAATATTTTAAAAAAGATAATTACAACCTTGAGTTGGTTCCGGCAAACAAGAATTTCTCTACCATAACTATTGATCTTAGAGAACAAGAGGCATTTGTTGAGGGAAAAAGCGTAGGTCTAATCAGAACTCACTAATGGAGAACAACTGGTTTCTTTCTTAGGCTATTTTTTTCATTATCAAAAAAATCATCAAAATCAATAGAATTACCGCTAACACTTTCTATGCCAGCTCTAATCATTTCTTTTGCAACTGATAGCTCGGTCCCGTTTAAAAATTCTTTGGATTCACTAGAAAACTCAATTTTTACAATTGGATTTTCATGATCATCTGATCTTCGAAGTACAATGCTGCCATCAGGTAATTGGGTGAGCTCTAGATAATTGGACATATATTTATTCTAACCTTAAAAATTCTTTTAATAGATAATAAAAGTAACTAATTTTAATATATTGACTAATTGTAATTATTCAAGGATTTGCTACTTAGAAACTTCGATCCATTTTTCACCATTATGCGACGCAGTATTGCCAGTCTTTTTTCCATCCTTTTCTGAAGCAAGATAATGAGTGTCTTCTACCTTGTTATATCGAATAATATATGGATTTCCGTCAATATCATGCTTAGGAGCACATAGTAAATGTGTGTGTTTTTCTTGATCTTCAAGATACTTACAAGCATCTAGCAATATTTCTTCAGTCACAACTTTATTGAACTCCTCAACAGATGGCGCTCGGGTTTCTCTATTTTTTGGATACTTGCTAGCAGCTAAAAACAGCCCCTTCATACTATCTCTTAACAAATATATATCTTCAAATTTAATACAAGGAATCTCTGTAGTAATAGGTTCCATAACTATTGGTTTAGGCTCGCCATTTCGCTGAAGCGCTCTAGTTGCACCACAATTATCATTCATACAACCAAAATATTTACCAAATCTGCCTGTTTTAAGTTGCATCTCCGAACCACACTTATGACATGATAAGGTAGGGCCATCATATCCTTTGATTTTAAAGGCTCCCTCTTCAACTTCAAATCCATCACAGTCAGGATTATTTGAGCAAACATGCAGCTTATGATTTTCATCTAAAAGGTAGTTATCCATGCTGGTGTCGCACTTTGGGCAACGTCGTTTAGTAACTAAATGTTCTGCTTCCTCTTGATCATCAATACTTACCGCTTCATCGCCTGAAATAAGGTTCAATGTTTTTTTGCATTGCATTTCAGCTGGCAAGCTATAGCCTGCACATCCAAGAAAGACACCATTACTTGCATTTCTTATTGTAAGTTTATTAATTTTGCATTCTGGACAATTAATATTTGTCATAGTGGGAAGATTAGGAGACATTCCGTTTTCTTCATCCATTGCTGAAGAAAGATCATCTTGGAAAGCTGAATAATAAGAATTTAAAACTTCTTTCCAATTTAGCTCACCATTTGCAATTCTATCTAACTGATCTTCAAAATTAGCTGTGAAGCTGTAATCCATGATGTCATCAAAACTACTCACAAGCCTATCTGTGACAATCATTCCAATTTTTTTTACAAAAAATCGTCTATTTTGAATTTCAACATATCCGCGATCTTGTATTGTTGAAATAATATTTGCATAAGTAGATGGTCTTCCAATGCCTTTCTTTTCGAGTTCTTTAACCAATGCAGCCTCTGAAAATCTTGCCGGAGGCTTGGTGTATTTTTGTTTATTATCAATATCTTTGAGGATTAATGATTGATTGACTTCAAGCGAGGGTAAGATATTAGATTCTTTATCATCCGATTTTGCTTTAACAACTCTCGTGAAACCATCAAATACAACCTCTCGGCCTGTTGCAGAAAATATATACCCATCTAACTGAATTTTTGCATTGGTTGCTAAGTATTCTGCATCAGGTAATTGTGATCCTATAAATTGCTGCCAGATTAATTCATATAAGCGTTTTTCTTCATCTGTGGAAGAGATTAAACTTTCCGATTTAGTGGATGCAATTGTAGGCCTTATAGCTTCATGCGCCTCTTGAGCATTTTCATTAGAAGAATAGATTCTGGGAGCATTTGTAAGGTACTTTTCTCCTAGATTAGTCTCAATATACATTCTGGCATCTTTAATAGATTCAGGAGATAAGGCAGGAGCATCGGTTCTCATGTACGTTATGAGTCCATTTTCGTAAAGCTTTTGGGCAGTTCTCATAGTTCTTTTTACATTGAATCCAAGCTTAGTACTTGCGGCTTGCTGCAATGTTGATGTAATAAAAGGAGGCTTCGGTTTTGATTTTACTGGTTTTTGAGTAACCTCATTTACAAGTAAATCTGAGGAATTGATAAGCTCCTCAATTTTTTTTGCTTCTTCGGCTTGAAGTAATGGTTCTGATTTTTTTCTATTAAGATTAAATTCAATTGGAGTATTTTCATCATTTTCTGCTTTAAATGAAATTTCCCAAAACTCTTCTGGCTTAAACTTTTGAATATTATGTTCTCTTTCGACCAAAAGTCTTAATGCAACAGATTGAACCCTCCCTGCCGACAAATTACGGGCAATTTTTGCCCACAAAAGTGGAGATAATTCGAATCCAACGACCCTATCAAGAAATCTTCTTGCTTGTTGGGCTTCAACAAGGCTCGAATCTATGTCTTTTGGATCTTCAAAAGATTCTAAGATTGCATCTTTAGTTATTTGATTAAATCTAACCCTGGAATAGTTAAATTTATCTGCACCTAATGCTTCTTTAAGATGCCAAGCTATTGCCTCCCCCTCTCTATCAAGATCAGTTGCAAGAAAAATAGAATCTACTGACTTAGCAGCTTTTTTGAGTTCCTTAATAACTTTTTCTTTTTCTGGAATGATTTCATAGTTTGCGGCCCATCCATTATCTGGATCTATCCCCATTCTCCTGATCAGTCTTTTACGTTCATTGATCTGTTTTAATCTTCTTTTCTCATCTTCAGGTAAATCCTTTGGAATAGTATTTCTTTGTAAAGGTTTTTTAGACTTACCCTTTGGAAGATCTCTTATATGCCCAACACTAGATTTAACTATGTACTCTGACCCTAAATATTTAGAGATAGTCTTAGCTTTGGCTGGTGATTCAACTATAACTAGAGTTTTTGACATAAATTAATTAAAAAAAATTTTATGAACATCATATTTTTAATAGAGCTTCCTTGATTTTGAGTAGCTCTTCAGTTCCTAACATTTCGTTCCAAACGATTGCTATATTGGACTGATAAAAAATAATTTCAAGTATTGATGATGGTAATTTAGAAATTTTTTTTTCAATTATCTCAAAATTTTTTTCATATTTAATTGCAATTGGATCATAAAGCTCCAAGGTTTTTTCTATTTTTATATAGTGCAAATTTTTATACTCCGATAAATTTTTGAATTGATATATGGCAACTTGGGGACTCCAGTTTTTGAATTTTTTTCTTAGTTGATTTGTTGATCCAATCTTAAAACCTTCTTTTGCGGCTACCATTCTAACTTGGCTTAGAGCTTTCATTTTTTTTGAAGGCTTGAGCAAACTAATAGCGCCAATTAAAAAGATAATGACGAAAACAATAATAAAGGATTCCATAAAAAAGTTTTATTTAAGCAATTTTTTCACAATGCTAGGACCTTGATAAATAAAACTTGTATAAACTTGAACCAATGAAGCCCCCAAATCTAATTTCATATCAAAGGCTTCTTTGCTGTCCACTCCGCCAACGCCAATTTTGAACATTTGAGGATCATGAGCATGAGCGATTTTCAATAAATTATTAGATTTAGCATACAAAGGTTTACCAGAAAGTCCTCCAGAAAGATTATGTCGACCAGAGTAGATTAAATTTTCTTTATTAACTGTAGTATTCGAGGTAATAACACCATCAAAATCAAATTTTTTAACTGCAGTTAAAATTACAGAGATTGTTTCTTCATTTTCATCTGGAGACAGTTTTATAAATATTGGATTAGAGTACTTCCTCTCCATTCGAGCTGAATATAAAGCCTCAAATAATGGTAAAAAATTTTCTTCTAAATGAAGTTTTCTTAAATTTGGAGTGTTTGGTGAAGAAATATTTACTACAACATAGTCAGCATGTGGCATAACTTTCAAAAAGCATTCGATATAATCATCAATTCTTTTCTGTCCTTCCGATTCTTTGTTAGCACCAATATTGACACCCAAAATTCCTTTAAAAGATCTTAATTTTATTTTCTCAACTAGGTAGTCAACTCCTTTATTATTAAACCCTAATCTATTGACAATGGCTCCTTGGCTAGGAAAACGAAATATTCTAGGCTTCGAATTTCCTGGTTGAGCCAAAGGTGTTATTGTTCCTACCTCTATAAAGCCGAAACCTAAAGCACCCAAGCAATCAATAAAGTCTCCATTTTTATCAAGCCCCGCAGCAATACCAAGTCTATTTTTAAAAGTAAGTCCTTTAAAATCAAATGGCTCTCCAGAATCATGATATGGAAAAAGAAAGCTAATTAGGTTGATTTTATATAAAAGATTGAGGAAATTTAATGCTATGGAGTGAGATATTTCAGGTGGAAGCAATCTAAGGAATAGCAGAGCAAATTTCATTTAAAAATTTCCTTACCAAACTTAGTCATCAAGGGTTTCTTTAGCAAGATATTGAATAGCATTTACATAACCATGCCTAGAACCACAATCAAATTTTTTACCTTCATACAAATATCCAACAACATTTTCATCATTAAGCATTAATTTTATTGCATCGGTAAGCTGAACTTCACCACCAACACTCGGCTTAAGATTTTTAAGATATTTAAATATTTTACTAGACAGAACATATCTTCCAACTACTGCTAGATTTGATGGCGCATTGCTTTTCGGTTTTTCGATAATATCTTTTAATACAAATGAGTTGGTAGATGAGGAAGGTTCCTCAACAGAAACCATGCCGTATTTATCTGTTTCATGTTCTGGGACCTCATTCAAACCTATGATTGAACATTGATTTTCATCATAAGCAGAAATTAACTGACTTATGCATGACGGATTATTAATTATCAAATCATCGGCAAGAATAATTGCAAATGATTCATCCTGAATTAAATGCTCAGAATGCAAAATAGCATCGCCAAGTCCGTTTTGTGATTTTTGCCTTACATAAGTAAATTTTATGTTCTGAAAAATATCTCTATTAATTTTATCGACAAAATCTTTTTTACCTGAATTGATCAATTTTTCTTCGAGTTCAAAATTTTGATCAAAATGATCCTCAATAGCTCTTTTAGTATGGCTAGTAATAAAAATAATCTCAGTAATGCCTGCATTTACCGCTTCTTCAACTGCATACTCTATTAAAGGCTTGTCTATTATTGGAAGCATTTCTTTTGGTATTGCCTTAGTTGCAGGCAAAAATCTGGTTCCCAAACCTGCCACAGGAAATACTGCTTTAGTAATTTTTTTCATTTCAATTAAAATTTCAAACTATATCTAGCAATAATGCCAAGAATAAATCCAGCTATCATACCAACTAAATGAGCAATGTTTGCAACATTACCAAAACCAAAAATCTTCAATACTCCTGTAAAACCAATCAATAACCAGCAAAACATAAAGATATATAAAGCCGGAGGTAAATTATATCTATAGCCTCTATTTTCTAAATCTAATATAAAACAGTACCCTAAAAGGCCATATACAGCTCCGCTCAGGCCACCAAATAAAAAATTACCTGTCCAAAAATACTGGCCCAAATTGCTTGATAGCCCAGTAATTAAAAATAAAGTGATGAATATTCCTTTGCCGTCAATGATTTCAATCTTAGAACCAAGTATGTAAATCCATAAACAATTAAAAATTAAATGAGTAAAAGAAAAATGAAGAAAAGTTGGTGTGATAAGTCTCCACCACTCCATAGAAATTAAATAAGTGTTTTCAAACGATGGATAAAAAGACCCATTATTTTTAAGGAAAAGAAATGGCTCTAAAAAGTTACTGTAGCCAAAGTTAGTAACATAACTAAGCAATGCTGCAATAACAATAATGTAAAAATATATTGACTTAGTATCTAGCACTAACGATTTTTTTTAGCAGTAATATCTAAACTCCATCCTAATTTTTCTCTACAAGCTTCATAAAAATCATTATTCGAAGGATGAATAATTTTTAAAGAAGAATCTTTCTTAGAAATATATATAGATTCATTATATTGGATGGGGATATCTTCTTGACCATCTACACAAACCATCGCATGATCTAGTGGCCCTTCAATTAATTGAATTTCCATAGACTTCATATTTGATACTACCAAGGGTCTTGATGAAAGGCTCTGCGACATCATTGGAATAATATTCCACACATTTAATTCTGGATGAATGATTGATCCACCAGCAGACA
>Ga0209036_1000388_pt1 | contig 19017 bp, 17 predicted proteins | sample MarorgKNORR_S2LV_3_FD_188222 | JGI IMG/M metagenome (GOLD analysis project Ga0209036, IMG submission 188222) | Marine microbial communities from the Southern Atlantic Ocean, analyzing organic carbon cycling - DCM_A/KNORR_S2/LV (SPAdes) (version 2) | ecosystem: Environmental > Aquatic > Marine >... | reverse complement strand
TAACTAACCAAGTAAATATGTCTGGGAAGGGTACTCCAAGAGTACCCAAATAACCTGAAAACTTATCAAAAGAATCTATTTTATTTATTCCAGCAAACCAAAGTACATAAAAAAGATAGAGCCTTATGAGGAATAAAGGTAAAAACTCCAAAGCTTCAAAACCCTTTAAAGCATCATGAATTCTCATTAAAAATTTCATATCAAACCTTTTGTAAAATTACACTTCCAACTGAATAGCCAGCCCCAAAAGAGCTAATAACTCCAATTTCATCGGATACAAAGTCATCTTTTGTTTGGTGAAAAGCTATTACAGAGCCAGCTGAGCTTGTATTAGCATAATCATTCAAAATAATTGGCATTTCCTGCTCATCAGGATCTCTCCCTAAGAGCTTCTTAGCAATAAGCTGGTTCATACTCAAATTTGCCTGATGTAGCCATAATCTTTTTACTTCTAGAATATCAATATCTAGATTATCTAAATGACTCGCAATATGATTCTGGACCATAGGAACGACTTCTTTGAAAACACTCCTACCCTTCTGGATAAATAATTTGTCAGGAGAGTTGGGGTCAGAGTTTTCAGGTAAATTCAAAAAACCAAAATTATTTCGTATATTATTAGAAAATTGTGTCTTTAGGCTTGTCCCAAGAATTGTAAAAGCAGATTGGGAGTTACTATCTTTTTCAAGAACAACAGCAGTTGCTGCATCTCCAAATATAAAATGTGCATCTCTATCTTTGAAATTTAAATGGCCTGAACAAATCTCTGGATTCACTACTAGAACCCTATTTGCTATTCCTGATTGAATATCATTGTAGGCATTTTGGATAGAAAATGTTGCCGATGAACATGCAACATTCATATCATATGCATATCCAGAAATTCCAAGTTCTTGTTGAACTTCTATGGCTATAGCTGGGTATGCTCTTTGTAAATTTGAACAACCACAGATAACTGCATCAATATCGGAAGAGTCTATTCCTGATTGTTCTATTGCTTCTCCAGCAGCTTTAATTGCCATCTCAGCAAGAATAGAAACCTCGGAATTTGATCTTTCTTTTAATCTCGGTCTCATTCTCGTTATATCAAGTATTCCTTCTTTATCTTGCACATATCTTTGTTCAATGCCAGAGGCTTTTTTTATAAACTCGGTGCTTGATGGAACCAAAGCATCAATGACACCAGAATCTATTTTATTCTTATTTTCTTCATTAAAATTTATAACGAACTGGTTAAAACTTTGGACTAGTTCTTCATTGGTTATAAACTCTTTAGGAGTAAATAGACCTGTACCCGAAATTACTACTGACATATAGACAGATCATAAGGGAAATAAAATTGGAAATCTTTATTTATTTTTTTGCTTTTCTATTTCTTCAAAAGCTGACTGGATTTCAATAAATTTTTCTTTTGCTTTCTCGAGAAGCTCTTCAGGCAAACCCTTTGATAGTAATGTATCAGGATGGAATTCTTTTCTTTTTCTTTGATAGGCAACTTTTATATCTTTAAACGACATGTCTTCAGTTACTCCAAGTACGATATAAGCATCAGATGTAGTCGCACCATATTTCTTTTTATTTATTTGAAAGAATTCTGGATCAATTTGAAAAATATCAATCGCTTCAAGTAAAAGTTTTTCTTCTGAAGAATCCAAATGACCATCTGCCATTGAAAGTTCAAAAAGAAGTTCATAAAACATTATCAAAGCAGATTTATCAGACGATAAAAGTGAAGCAAGTTGCCTTGCATAATCTCGAAAGGAGTTATTATCATTTTTAGCATGATTAAATATTTCAATAGCAAATACTCTCTGATCTGATGGAAATTTAAATCTCTCCTTTATAAAGTGATCAACCTTATCTACTTCTTCTCGAGTTACTCTACCGTCAGCTTTAGCAATTTTGGCGAAACATGCGAACAGTGCGGTGAAAAAAGCAGCTTGATTTCTCTGCTTCATTGATGGTTTGGCTTGATCTCCACTTGAAAGTTTTGATCCAATTATTGCGCCGAGTATTCCTCCAATAGGACCTCCTATTGAGAAACCAATCATTCCGCCTATTCCTGCTTTCCAAAAACTCATAGACGGCTATTGTAATTCACTTAAATATATATAAAACTACAATTAATTGTAGGGGGAATAATGAGTTTACCTGTTGTCGAATATCTAAAGCTGCCAGAAGGGGAAGAGCCTTATCTTGAAGGTCATAAATGTAGTGAGTGTGGTTCAATCTTTTTGGGGGAAAGAAAAGTTTGCTCCAATTGTTTTGCAAGGGATTCTATGAAATCCATTAAGCTTAAAAACACTGGAAAGCTTTATTCTTATTCTATTGTTTTCAGATCCTTTCCAGGAATAGAAGTTCCCTATATATCTGCGATAGTTGACCTTGATGGCGGAGGAACAGTAAAAGGTAATTTAATAGATTGTGAACCAGATCCAGATAAGATTAATTTTGATATGCCAGTAGAAGTTATATTTGACGATGCTTTAGGCAGAAAAGACAAAGATGGAAATAGTTACATAAGCTATTTCTTTAAACCAATTAGATAAGGAAAAAGATTATGAGTGATGTATACGTTTTAGGTGTTGATATGATTAAGTTTGGAAGGTTTCCAGACAGAACTGTACCAGATCTTGGTGCTGAAGCTGCATTGTTAGCACTTGATGATGCAGGATTAAATATAGGTAATATGGAAGCATTCTATTGTGGGAATTTAGGACAAGCTAATGCTATGGTAGGACAAAGAATTCTTCAAGAGATTGGTCAAACAGGAATACCTGTTGTTAATTGTTCTAATGCATGTGCTACTGGTGCTACAGCCTTTAGAGAGGCCTGGACTTCAATAAAAGCTGGTTTATATGATGTGGTTTTAGCTGTTGGTGTTGAGCAAATGGGAACTGGTCTTCTTGGTGGAGCTGGAGGCGGTTCAGGAATACCCAAAGAGGGTTTATTAGGTTCTGGAACTATGCCAGCAGTATTCGCTGAAGCTGGAATGGAACATGCTAGACAATATGGAACTACATTCGAACAATTTGCAAAAATCTCTGTTAAAAATCACCATCATTCAACAATGAACCCTAAAGCAAGATATCAGATTGAAACTCCATTAGATGAAGTTATGAATGCTGAGATGATTTCATATCCAAATACTAAATTAATGTGTTCGGTGAATGTTGATGGAGCTGCGGCTGCAGTCTTGGTTTCAGAGAAGAAAGCTAAAGAACTTGGCATGCAAAGAGCAGTAAGAATTAAAGCATCAGTAATGACAAGTGATCCTTATCAAGAAAGAGATCTAGTTATGCCTGATGTTAATTCTTGCACAAGAAAAGCTGCTTCTGAAGCTTATGAAATGGCCGGTCTTGATTCAACTGATGTTGATCTAGTCGAATTACACGATTGTTTTGCTACGGCCGAAATGCTTCATTATGAAAACTTAGGTCTATGTGCAGAAGGAGAAGCAGGAAGACTTATTGATGAGGGTGAAGTAGAGCTCGGTGGAAGAGTACCTGTAAATGTATCAGGTGGTTTACTTTCTAAAGGCCATCCTTTGGGAGCTACAGGAATTGCAAATATCTACGAGGTTTGTACTCATTTAAGAGGCGAAGCTGGTGAGAGACAAGTTGAGAACGCAAGAATAGGTCTTACCCACGTTATTGGACTTGGCAGTGCATGTGGAATACATATTTTAGAAAAAGTATAAAATTTAATGCTAATTGGTATTGTTAGTGACACACATAACAACATCAAAAATATAAGGCAGGTAATTTCTTTATTCAATAAAGCAGGTGTTGGCTCTGTAATACATACAGGCGACATAACAAATTCTAAATCTTTAGGGATGTTTTCTGCTTTGCATTGTGATTTATATGGTGTGCTAGGAAACAATGATAGGAATGAGGAAGGTCTTGAGGAGGCTGCTGAGAAATATGGGTTTGAGATAAGAAATCCACCTTATGAAATAAATATTGAAAATAGAACGATAGCTATTTTCCATGAACCTGACCTAATTGAGGACTATCTGGTCCAACATCAATACTTAGACATTGTTCTGCATGGACATACACATAGATATCGAGAAGAGTATATCAATGAAACATTGCTATTCAATCCCGGAGAGTCAGCTGGAATACTACCCGGAAAAAATGCTATCGGAATAATTAACCTTAAAAATCTTACTGTTGAAAGAATCTTTTTTTAGTATAAAAAATTAGAAAGAATAAAGTTAAAGATACTGGCAAAGATATTAGCAATGGTCTTAATACACGTAGAGAATAATCTCTTTCAAAAATAAAATTAAAAATAAAAGCAAAGATTGAGGGAGCAAAATTAGATCCATTCAAATCAATCTGAGCGGGTGTAAATAGAATCACCAGCAAAAAATACATCACTAAGTAATAATTTTTTTTTAAAATGCTAGCAATTATATGGCTCAAAATAAAAGAAGTTGCTATATATAAGGTCCAATACATTTTTTATTTTATCAGATTTATCAAATCACGCTTAATCAATCCTTGTCTCCATCGTGTAATTCCTTTTAGCGATTGATTTATGCCATTCATAAGAACTAACCTTAGAAAATCTTTCTGCGCTTTCTTTGAAAAAAATAAGGTTGAATTTATTTTCTCTCTATTTGCTATAGTTTCTATCAGTTCATTGAATTTAAAAAATAATTCGTTCTCTTGAGCTTTAGGGATAGTTCGAAGTGGCTCCTGAATGAAATCATCAGGATTGAAAATCAATCTAATCAGCCTTTCTGTATCTTCTTCAAGCCACACAGATTTATTTGATGCAATCAAGTCTTCTATTTGTTCTTCATATAAGTGGATTAAATACTCCACATCTAAAGCCGCATATTTCAATTGATCATCTGATAGAGGTCTTCTAAGCCAATTAGATCGAGTTTCTTTTTTTTCTAAATCAATATCTAATTTTTTCTTAACCAAGCTCTGATAACTCACGGAATATTCATCTTCAAGAAAAGAGTTAGCTAGTTGGGTATCAAAAATATTCATCATCTCTTTCTTTGTCCATGAAAATATAGCCTCCAAATCTTCCTTGCATGAATGAAATATTTTTACCACAGTATCTGAAAATAGGAAACTAGCATGATCCAAAGGATCTTCAATTTCGATAGTATCTATAAGATAAATTTCTTCGCCATCGTTTATCTGCAATAGTGCTAACTTCATATTATCTTTAGTTGTTCGCCTGAATTCGGTATCCACGCCTAAATATGGTTTTTCTAGAAGTTCTTCATTGAGAAAAGCAAGATCTTGGATTGAATCTATAATAGTGAACAAGGTTTCTATTTATGTTGTCTATATACAATATCAGCTATTTCTTTTGCAGGCGTAAAGCCAGAGACAGCTTGCTTTAATATTTCTCTTAGCGCGGAAACATCTCCTATTTTCTCTGCTTCATCAAGTTTTCTAAGATATTGGTCTAGTTCATCTGATGATAGTGAGACTTCCTGTGCTCTCATGATTTGAGGGTGTTCTGTTGAGCTTACGTTATCTCCTATGAGCAATTCCTCATAAAGTTTTTCTCCAGGTCTTAATCCAGTAAAGATTATCTCAATGTCGCCATCAGGTTTGTCATCATCCTTAACTTCCATTCCACTTAGATTTATTAATCTCTTGGCTAATTCATAGATCTTGACTGGCGCACCCATATCTAAGACAAAAACATCTCCACCTTTACCCATAGCTCCTGCCTGAATAACTAATTCTGCCGCTTCAGGTATTGTCATAAAATACCGAGTGACTTCAGGATCAGTAACAGTTACTGGGCCGCCATTTTTTATTTGTTCCTGAAAGAGAGGAATAGCCGATCCAGATGATCCGATTACATTACCAAATCTTACCATCATCATCCTAGTATTGGTTGCAGATTGTGAAATAGATTGGAGAATTAATTCGGCGAACCTCTTGGTAGCCCCCATAATATTTGTTGGGCGCACAGCTTTGTCTGTTGATATTAAAACGAATGATTCAACATTTGACTCTACAGCTGCTTCAGCACAAACCTTGGTTCCCTTTATGTTATTTTCAACAGCTTCAAATGGATTTTCTTCAACCAGTGGTACATGCTTGTAAGCTGCCGTATGATAAATAGTATCCACCCTAAAAGCAGTACAAACTTCCTTAATTCTCTTTTTATTATTAACATTTGCTAAGACAGCATAAATATCTGGCGAATTTTCATATCCTAAAATTTCATTCTTAATTGAATATAAAGCATATTCGTTAGAATCTAATAGAATTATTTTTTTTGCCGTATTTTTTGCTACCTGCCTGGAAATCTCAGATCCTATTGACCCTCCAGCACCAGTAATCATTACCACTTTATTTTCAATATTTTTATTAATCAAACTCAAGTTTGCTTCAACTTCATATCTACCTAACAAGTCAGATATATCAACTTCTTTAAGTTCAGAAACAGATATCTTTCCTTGAGCTAAATCTACTAAACCTGGCAAAATTCTTACTTTTAAAGAGAAGTTTTCAATATCTCTTAATAGAGAAAGTAGAGTTGACCTAGAAGCCGAAGGAATGGCTATTAGGACTTCATCTACTTTTTTTCTTTGAGATAATCTTTCTAACCTCGATGGATTCAAAACCTGAATGCCACCCAAATAGGTACCTTGTAAAGAGGGGTTGTCATCAAGAAAAGCAATTGGCTCAACTTCCCTACTAACTCTTAGAGCATTAGACAACTGTATACCTGCTGAGCCTGCTCCGTAAATTACAACTCTTTTGTCAGGATCTTTTTTTGATAAATACAAACTTGCAAGCAACCTTGAGGTAATAACCAGGAAAGAGAAAGTTACTAAGCCTACTAGCCATCCTATTGTAGTTATAAGAGGTTCAGAATTGGAAAATTTAAAAAATTCTAAGAATATTCTATAAAAGTATGCTACTAAAAAATTGCTCACAAAAACTATGCCAATTGCTCTGGCAAATATAATGATTACAGAAAAATCTATAAATCTGACAACAGAATTGTAGATACCCAAAAACCAAAAAGAAGCTGCAGAAAAAAGAGGTAACCATAGAAGTCTCAAGAACTGTTCAGTATGAATAGATCCAAGACTTATATCACTTACAATTAAGGCAAATTGAGTCACTAAACATAAGAAAAAGAGGTCCATAAATAGAACTATTAGCTTTTTATTAAAACGTGAAGTTGAAATTAGTGTTTTTTTAAAACTCATTTATTTAATAGAGGACATTAATGAGAAATATTATCTCTTTTTAAGACTTTCCTTACAGTAAGCCAAATAATATATAAATCAAATAAAAATGATTTACGATAGAGATAATCTTTATCAATCTCTACCTTTTTTTCTATAGAAAGTTCATCTCTTCCACTTATCTGCGCTAGCCCTGTCACTCCTGGCAATAAGCGGTCTATGCCTTCTTTTGTTCGCATTGAGATTAAGTCTTCTTGGTTATAAAGTGCGGGTCTTGGTCCAACAAGAGACATATGACCAATGATAATTGAGTAGATCTGGGGCAGTTCATCTATACTATATTTCCTTAAAAATTCTCCCATTGGAGTGTAATAAGATGACGGATTTTCTAAAAGGTGCGTTGCTACATCAGGGGTATTAATTACCATAGTTCTAAATTTGGGCATGTAAAATAAAACATTTGCCCTACCTACTCTTTGTGACCAATGAAGAATTGGACCCTTTGAAGTAAAAAAAATTAAAATCACTACAATCAACAAAGGTATTGAAAGTGCAAGTAATAAAATTAAAGAAATCAATAAATCAAAAAAGCGCTTCATTGTAATCCTTAAATTTCAACTTAGCTTCAAATCCGAGAGACTTAATTTTATCAGAGGAATATTTTTCATTTTCTATCAATTTTTGAATTGTACGACCTATTCTTCCTGGCACATATTTTAAAGCTTTAAGAGCCAGCAAAGGCACTCTAAGCTTAGGAGGTGACTTTTCGATCATCTCACAAAATGTCTCATAAATTTCTGTTGTGGAGTAATCTTTGCCGTCAGTAACATTATATATTTCTCCATTTTTACCTTCCTCTTTAACTAGTAAAATTGCTTTAACTAGGTCGTCAACATGCACCATAGATCTTTTATTCTGGATTATAGGCAGAGGAGGAAACCAGCCTCTTTGAATAGCTTTTTTCATATTCAAAAGATTACCCTTAATTTGTTTTCCATAAACCAGGGAAGGTCTTACAATACAAATTTTCATATCTACTTCTTTGGATAGTTTTAATAATTCTAATTCTGCTTTACGTTTTGTTTTTCCATAAAGGTTGTCATTTTTTTTTAAATTTGGTGAGTCAGCTTTTACTGAGCTTATGAAGATGAATTCTTTTACCCCCAAACGTGCAGACTGCATGGCCAGATTCAAGGTTACCTCTGTATTTAATTTAACATAAGAATTTCTTAAATTTTTTAGATTTGAAAGGTCATGAGCATGGCCTGCGAGATGAAAAATACAAGAAACACCGGCAAAGTCTCCATCATCTAATTCTTGCTTTTCTAGATCACAGATTAGATCTATTTCAGAATTTTTTTTGCTTATCCTAGAAACCCCAACAACATTAGTGCCAAGCCTATTTAAATATGAGTAAAGTCTTGAACCAATAAACCCAGTTGAACCAGTAACTATACTTTTCATACTCTATTTTAATGACCAAATAAAACTAGTACTATCATAAGGACCTGCTCATTAACTCATGATACAGCCTGTAGTGACTGCTGATTACTTTTTTCTCATCAAACCTTTCCTCAGCAAGTTTTCTTCCTGCTTTTCCCATATTTTTTAAAGATATTGGATCATCTAAAAGCTTTTGAATAGCTTCTCCTAGAGCTTGATGATTTTTTATATCAACTAATATCGCAGTTTCTGATTCTATAACAGCATCCTTACATCCCGGATGATCTGTAGTTATAATTGGAGTACCACAAGCTGCTGCTTCTAAGAGCACCTTTGGAACACCTTCAGGATAATAAGAGGGCAAGACAAAAATTGAAGCTGACGCTAAAAGTTTATTGATATCCGTTCTATTGCCGAGGTAGTTAACACCACTTTCTTCACAAATAAGAGAGATCTCCTTCAACGAAATTGACGATGGACTCAATTCGTCAATAGGTCCTGCAAGCAAGAAATCGACATTTACCTTTCCTTGATCACGAATTAGCTTAGCTGCAGCACAATATTCCTTTACTCCCTTATCTAGAAGAATCCTACTAGCCATTAGTATATTAGTTTTCTCTTCTTGAACTGCATTAGGTATAAACTTTTCTAAATCTACTCCTGAACCTGAAATAATAAAAATTGAAGCTTCTTCACATATCTTATTCTCAATCAAAAAATTTTTATCATGGTTGCTCTGACAAATAATGAGTGCAGATTTCTTTTTGAAAATAAATTTATATATTTTCATTACCAATTTGAAGCGATATTTATGAAACGCTCCTGCATTATTAAATACAGGCCCAAAGCCTGATATGGCTGCAATAAATGGGGTGCCAGTTATCCTTGCAATAATACCTGTAAAGATGATTGGCTTTATAGTAACTGCATGAAGTAAATTTGGTTTTTGTTTGAGAATTAAAATAAAAACTTTTATGAACTCAAATAGGAACATAAAGAAGTTTTTTGAAGACCTGGATAAAGGACTTTGTAACATTTTAAAATCTTGTTTTTTATTAAGTTCTTTACTGTTGGTAAAATCAGTATAGACGGTCATATCTATCTGATTTTGGAGGGCTGCTTCAGCAATTGGAAGTCTATGAGAAAGGAAGAACCAGTCTACATTAACGAACATAAATACTTTTTTTGAATTCACTTGCACTTGTATCTTTTTAATCTATCTCAGATTCTCAAATTCCATATTGATTCACTCACTTGGGCAGTAACTTCCTTAAAAGGTAATGTTGCATCTATAATTTTATATTCCTCTGCCAAGAATCTTGCATCTTTATTTAGAGCAAAACGTTGGCGCAACTCCTCTTCTGTTTCCTTGCCAAATTTAGCTCGATTATTGTTTCTTTCGATAGATATATTTAATGGAACTGAAAGATGAAATATAGCTTTTACGGGTTGAATAGAATCATATAATTGCTTTTCTTTTTTGTAGCAAAATTGGTAAAACCTTCCCCTTTCTTCATCTAGAATAATCCTCGGAGAATCCATTTTGCCTTGAAGGATTCCTGGGTAACGATCACAGACCACAAGGTAACCGCTCTGACTATATTTGTGTGCCCTTAACGACTCTCTATTTCTATCGTAGGCTAGTAATAAGGACCTAAAAGCTTGAAGATTTGATGTTCTTTTTGTCTCGGCAATCACATACTTTTGACCTCTTTCTGAACTAAGTCTCTTGAAAACACTATAAAAACGAATGGGGAAATTGAAAAAAATTGTTAATAAACTCGATGATGGTCGACCTAAGTGAAAAACCTTAACAGAAAATTCTTTAGAAAAACTCTTTCTTATCTCAAGTACTAAAGAAGATTTACCAGAACCATCTAGACCGCATATTGCTATCAATAAACCAGGATCTAAAAGTTTCTTTTTCCTAAAAAAGAATTTATTCAACAGACGAAAACTTATGTTTAAAATATTAAAGAGTTGATGATTAAAGAAAGATCTTCGTCTAAATTTTTTTAGACGTTTTTTTATTCGAAGAGATAAAATCAGTTTACTTAGAGAAGATGATGATAGGTAAGTAGTTTTCATTTCTTGCAAAATTTCATTTGAGAGACCCAGATCTATAATGTCATCATTACTTACGTGCCCAATTGAGCTCCATTCGTTAAAGTACTTTTCTTGCTCTCTGAAATACTGCAATAAACCAAATAAAGATCCGATCTTTAAAAAATAACGTATTAAAAAAATATTTAATTTTGCATTTTCTTTAAGCGATGGCAGCAGAAGACTAGAGTCTAGATTTCTGGTTAAGTAGTCTTCTAAAGGTAGAATATAATTCTTGGATATGTGCTCACCTGTAACAATCTTAAAATATACATGCAAATGAACAAATTTTAGGGTGTCAGCATCAAAACCATAAAAATGTTCTATAAAAGGATGTTCAGCTTGATACGATAAGACCCTTTTAAAACCAACCTTTGTAGCAATTTCTTCAAACCTCTCTTTGGATACCAATGGTGTGAATATATCTAGATCACCTTCTCCTTCAAGATTTTCATTGACTTGATGTTGACCTTTCCAATTACAAAAGATAATGTCCTCCGCTCTTAAAGCGTTGAAAAAATCTTGAAATATTCTAATCATTTTCTAGTATTTTAATCCCAAGGCATAATTCAGAATAACTACTGAGTAAAAGACTTTCAATCTTGAAATTCCTATCTATGAAGGTATTTAAGGACAAGAATCTTAATCTCTTATGCCCTCGTTTTTTAAGCCTATTTTCGATGACTTCTAAACCCGGGGATTTAAGAATAATCACTTGTATTGTTTCTAACTCCAGTCGTATTAAATTTAATACATGATCAGTCTTTGTATTGAGAAACAGAAAAGGAAGATGTGAAATTCCTTCATCTACAAGAAGTGATGACGAGTTGTTAAAATTTTTTTTATTTAAAGAGCTATAGATACCAAATTTGGACACTGCATTACGAAATATATTGAGCTTAAAAAAGATTGAAGCCTGCTCATCAAAAGACCATGTAAATAACTTTCTTAATCTTGCAAGATCAAGATAACAAAGTCCCCTAAAAAAATTAACTGTTTTAACTAATATTCCCTGAGTATAAGAATGGTATAAAGTTTCACCTAGTTTGCCATTTTTTATAAAGCTCGTTTTTCCTGCACAAGGCTGGCCAGTTATCTCAGTGAATTTCATTTATGAGAAAAGTACTATTTAGAATTTGTTTTTGAAATAGACTCATATATTTTTACGTAGTCTCTAAGCATGTTGTTTACACTAAATTTTGAAACTGAATACTCTCTAGATAATGATCTACTTTTTCTTATATTCTCTATCTCGCCACTAGCATAACGAAGAGAATTTATAACATCCTCTTGGTTATCTATTTTTACAAAAGAGCATCTCTCTTGAGGAGGAAATATTTCTGTATGGGGCGGTATCTTTGAAAGGATCATATAACAACCTGCATACATTGATTCTAATATTGCTATAGGCAAACCTTCACCTTTTGATAACGATATAGAAATATCAGCTTCCAACATATGCTCTATTGCTAAATCTCTAGAGACTCTGCCTTTAAAATTAACAAGTATATTTCCTGGAAGTTCTTTAGATTTATTTATAAGACTTTGCCTTTTGTCACCATCTCCTAAAAAAATTACCTCAGCATCTATATCTATTTTTTTTAAAGCCTCAAGAAGTAGTACTTGATTCTTTGTTTTGTTTAGAGCCCCAACACACAATATTTTCAAGCAGGGGCTACTTGTAAAATGAATCTTATCCGATCGTCTTTTATCTATGTTGTCTATTCTTTCATGATCAAACCCATTGACTACAGCAATTGTCTTTTTATTAATAAAAAAAGAGATAGTTTTGGGAATACTATTTTTACTAGCTACACCACAAGTACAAACTTTGTATGACAAAAGCATGACAATAAAATCTAGAATTTGATTTCTTGTCGTTAAGACATTCCAACTATTATGCAGTGTAAAAACCATTTTATTTAGTAATCCTAGATTGAATGGAAATATAGCAATTAAAAAAATTATTCCTGTTAACCCGCTGTGTACATGAATAACATCATATTTATGAAGTCTTAACAAAGACCTCAATAATTTGATCATTTTGATGATGGACCCATCCCCATGCAAACCCTCAATCTTTTGATCAACCGAAATATCATTTCTTAATAAAGAACAAAATGTTTGGGTAGTTCTCTCTTTTAGACCAAGAGAGAATTGATTATACGGAGCACTAGTTGAATTTAAGGTTGTTGCTAGTCGAAGTAATTTCATGATTCTAAAATTAATTTTTCTTGAATATTTAAATCACAAATTACGATATTTATCTAAACCTCTTGTGAAGGTGCTTTAATTTTTTCATGCATGCGTAACCAAGATACTAGTGAGAATAGACCATAGTATCCTCTTTTGTGATGTCTTTTTCTGTTCTTCAACAAGGATAAGCCATTGATTCCAGTTCTATTTATCATGTAACTATTATCCTTATCAGAGTAAATATTTTGATAGTCGTCGGTTTTCCAACCAAAGCCTGTTTTGGGTAGATTCCAACCTGAATGAGGAATTTGATTTTGGTATATTTTTTTTAATATTGTCTTTTGTCCTTCTGCTAACATTACAGAGGAAGAAATGCTCAGAGCAGCGTCAACAATCTTATTATTTAGAAATAAAGGTCTTGCTTCTACAGAGTTATACATTGATGCCCGATCTACCTTGTACAGCATTTGGTAAGGTAGCTTAAATTTTAGATTGAGTATTCTTAATTTATCAAGAGGTCTGAGACCATCAAGATCTTTTAAGATAGCATTCAAATAGTGAAAGGGATCATAATCATAATCAATTAAACTCTCCCATTCTCTTTTTTTAAAGCCATTACAGGATAAATCGATTAAGAGATCATTCTCTTTCATAAAAATGCGCTCTAAATCATAAGGCTTAAATTTGGATAGTAATCCTTGTAAAATTTTTCCAGGATGTCTCAGTAAAAAATCAAACTTTTTATCTAAAAATCTTTCTAACTTATATAAATTTCCAAAAGAAGAATATCCACAAAATAATTCATCAGCACCATCGCCGGTAAGAGCAACTGAATATCCTGCATCTTTGACGGAAGAAAAAATAATATTGCTTGGAATGATAGAAGTATCATCAAAAGGGCTCTCGCATATTTCTGAAGTTGAATTAAGGGAGCTATCTACATCTATCTCAGCTATATCCTTTACGATATGATTGTCATGCCCTAGAGCAGTAGCTAAAGATATCGATCTATAATCTGCATCATCAAATTCTCCAAAATCAGCTGTGAAGGCGCATAAGCTATTATTTCTACTTCTTGCATTTGAGAATATTAGGCTTGAATCAATGCCTCCGCTAAATAGACACGCCACATCTATACTAGCTTCCATTCCTTCCTTCATAGAATGCTCTAAGGCATTTGAAATTAATTCAATTGCAGCTTCCGAATTTTCCACATCATTACTTATTATTGGTTGCCAATAAGCATGAGTTTTATCCGACCTGACTTTTTCCTCAACGAAAGAGAAGTTGATAAAATTGCCAGGTTCAACTGATTTTAGGTTTTCGAACATAGTGTTTGGAGCTGGTAAGAACCCAAAAGTAATGAAATCAATAAGTGATTCCTTCCTGAATTTTCCGTAATATTTTTTAGGGACTAAAGCCTCAGTTGAACCAAAAAAAACAGATTGATCATTACTCAAATAATATAGTGGCTTTTGTCCAAGTCTATCACGAGCCAAAGTGAGAGATTTTTTGTCGGAATTGAAATATGCTATCGAAAAGAAACCATTAAATTTACTAAAGGCATCGTTTCCCCAATGATAGATTGACAAAATAACTACTTCTGTATCTGATACACCTTTGAACACATAGCCAAGAGATTTAAGTTCGGCTTTTAAAGACTCTTTGTTGTATAAATTACCATTAAATAGAAGGACTATATTTTTATAGGTTATTGGTTGAGTTCCATCAGCAACATTGCCTTGGACAATTAATCTTGAATGAACAGCATAGAAGTTTTCAATATCTATAAAATTAGTCTGATCTGGTCCTCTTCTTTTCATAAGATATGTAGATTTTTTTATATGATCTAAAAAGTCATGGCGTTCTATATGACCAAAATTACCTAATATCCCACACATTTTTATAAACCTAGGGCTCTATCCCACTCATCCATAACATTACTTACAGAATACTTCTTTCTTAACTCTAAGGAGTTATTTGCAATATCTTTTCTTAATTTCTCATTATTTATCAACTTACTCATGGCATTAATAAGTCCTAATTCTTTTTCTGAAGGATTGACTAAAATTCCATTGACTCCATCTTGTATCATGTCACTTGGACCAGTATCACAATCAAAACTTACACATGGCAAACCATAAGTCATAGCCTCCAGTAAGACATTAGGGAAGCCTTCAACAGAAGAACTTAAAACAAAAAGGTCAGCCCTTTCATACCATTCAGAAATATTACCCACACTTCCAGGAAGGTGTATTCTCGTTTGTAGATTTAAATCAGCAATTAATCCATTCAATGGAATCCTTTCTTCTCCTTCACCTAATATCACTAGATCCCACTCTAAATATTTATTAGCCATTTGAGAAAAGACTCTTATCAAAAGATCGAACTGTTTATACTTGTGCATTCTACCTGAAGCAAGTATCACTTTTTTTGAAGCTAAAACTAAAGATTCAGGTTTAATTGAGCGCTCATTATGGATAGGCAAAGGATATACAACTGGATTTGGTATTACTCTTGTATTAATTTTAGGAAAATTCTGGCTCAACCATAATTTACTTTTATCTGTTTGAACAATAATTTCGTGTATGTTCACGAAGATCATTCTATAAAGCCAAAATAATTTTTTATTTAAAGTGGCGAAAGGAGTCCAAGTTCTCTCGCAAATAATTAGTGAAATACCAGTGCCTATGGTAGATAGAGCTGAGGCAACATTAACTCTAGTTAAAAATGAAATCACAACGTCAGGCTTTAAGTTTGTAATTAACTTTCTAAGCTGGAGTAATTTCCAAAGAAGATTTAATTGTTTATTTTTAGGGAAAAAGGGACTTTCGCTCAAGTACATCAAAGAGACATTTTTACTAACTTGATAATGGTTAATCGTATCTCCGGTATAGGTTGATATCAAAGTAACTTTATAGTCGTTTTGTGACCAGTGATTACATAATATGGAAACGACTCTCTGAGCTCCTCCAAGGTTCATGGCACTTACAATGATTACAATATCTTTTTTCATTTAAAAAAAGACTAAAACCAGTTAGCAACCGAATAGTACAACGTTAATAGGAAGAAGGGGGTATAACCTAAAGAAAATACACGTATAGTTTCTTTTTCACCTCTACTAATAAGAAACAATAAATATAGAATTATTGAATTTCCCACATACCTAATGAAAGAGGCATCAATTAATAGCCCAGATAAATAAATTAAAATTAAACCGACAGCCATGAATCCATAAATATCTTTTAGGGCTTTTTTATTAATAAAAATGATCAACAGCGCGACATAAAAAATTACTAGGTTATAAGCAATACTATTAGAGACTATATCGACAAAATGCACGCTTGTGCTACCTAAAGCAATTACAAAAGATCCTGTCACGAGAAAAAATAAAGAGAAGATAAAGGGGGTTTTTATCCTCTTATTATTTAAGAAATGAAACATAAAATATAAGGCCAATATGGGTAACATAGATAAATGGATTATTCCGGAAAGTACAAAGAGGAAATATCTGCTAAACCCCTTAGTGGCCATAAAAGCGATCATAAGAATAGCGAAAGCTATCCCAGATCTTATTCCAGATGAAAATAATACTTGCACATTGGGGGTAAAGAAAACCATCAAAAATAAAGGCAAGATGTAAATTAAATACTTCTGAGATCGAATACTCATAGCATACAAGTAAAAAATTACAGATGAAATTGCGAAACCCATATAACTCAACACATCTATTGTCGCTAGATCAAAAAACTCGGTTAACCAGAATACAGCTATCCGAAAAGCATAGTCACCTCTTATATCAACTACCGAAGCATCATTACCTGCCTCATCAAAAAAATGTATATAAGAGTTTATATCTCCACTTCCCAAATAGAATTGTAATTGGAGCGAAATAACAATAAAAAAACCATAGGAAGCGGCAAGAATTAACGAAAGTATTCTGTTAAAAACAAGTGTTTTAATAGAAAGAGTGCGTTCAGTCAAAATGTTAGTGCTCATGGGAAATATTTCTATTTATATCTACAGACTGGGTAACATGATTATTTTTAAAGTTAGAAAACGAATCTATTACAAAATCTCCCATATCAAAATTATGTTTTTTTGTTTCTAGGCCACAATAATTTAGTACTTCTTTTGAAACATCTAATTGCTCCTTTGCTAAAAATTCATTCAGCGAATCTAGATTTCTTACCAACATAGTTGCATTATATTTAACTAAATAGTCGTAGTATCCATTTTTAAATTTATCTACAATTCCTGATTTGACTCCCAAGGTCAAGGCTTGGAGAATTGAGGAGGAAGATGTTGTTAAGAATCCATCACTAGAACTTATTGCAGCGTTAAAATCAAAATCATTAAATAAATAAAATTCAGGAGAGGCAATTTTATTTTTCTGCCTTATGTCGCCTATCAAAATAACATTGGAAGGACTTCCTGCATCTATGTAAGAGTAATATGTGATTTTTCCACTATCTTGTGTATGTGTTTTCATTACAAAAATATAATCTTGAGTCTCAGCAAAACTATGAATTAAAAATTTTTCGCTCAAATATCTTTGACTTTCTTCTTTGGAGGGATCAGAAGCATAAAAAATAATTTTTTTGTCTAATCCGATATCCAAAATATTATGTAAGAAATTTTCTTTCTTCTCGTCAAAGTCCTTCAATCTATATTGAATCAAAGAGTTACTTCCTTTATAAGAAACCTGGGCATTATCTGGTAATGCTAACTTAACTGAGTCAGTATTTTGAGATTCTGAGGAACACACAAGTGCATCACAAAAAAAGATTTCTTCAAAGATATCGCCAAGGATGAAAATACTTTCTTTTTTTGCTTTTATCGCTAAATAATTGTCAACAACATTTGTTTGTTGTCTATTGATTAAGAGGTCTACCTTGTTTTCATATAAAGACTCGACGACATCGATACTTCTGTTGAGATTAAGATGGTATTTAAAGATTAAAAGTATATCTGCAACATAACTCTCATAACTTAACATCGAAGTTTTCATGTTAAAAATACCTTTTATAAGTCCAACCTTTTCATTGATCTTTTTTTGTTCGTAACCTACTGGAACACTTTGGAAGAAGCCATGACTGTAAAGAATAATATTAAATTTAGTTTCTAACTCTTCCACATATGTGGAATAAAAATCATCTGGTCTTCTTCTTGGTAATGCAATTAAAATTGTTGGTAATTTAAGGTCAGAGATCTTGCAGTAATAGTGCACTGGCAGTGTAGATTTGGAAAAATACATTGTTATTAGTGAAGCTATTCTCATGATAAAAGAATTAATACTTATGATAGTAGTTAAAATTAAATTTGTTCTCCATAAAATGTTCCCACTATCCTTACCCAAAAATTTTATACCTTCTTTTACAATAGATGCTGTTTGCTTATCGGTTATTATTTCAATATTGTCTTTACTTTCAGAAGAAAAATTTTCAATACGGTGGATGCAGTTTAAGATGGCTGTGAGTTTTAATTTTGTTTGTCTTGTATATAGTTGAAGTAAAGGAATTTTCTTTATCATAATTTTTCTTAGTTCAGAGGAACTTTCTAGATATCTGTAAAATTCAATACTCAAAGCATCAATCTTATCTTGATTGATACCGACACTTATACCGCTTAAATTTCTATTATCTCTTAATAAAATATTATCCTGATCTAATCTATAGAGGATTATCCTCTCTTGATTTGAGCTCTTGGAATTGGATAAAAAACCAATTAGAGCCATATATATCTTTCTCAGAGGCTGCACTATATAAAGAGAATCAAAGGCTAAAATATTTGTCATATGAAATCAGTTAGGTCTTGAAATAAAATTGATAAGGAATAGATCTGAGAAAATACTATTTATATAAAAAAACTAATCATCCTCTTTTATAAGACTCAATATTGTGCTGTGTGCTTCATGCCAACTATAAATCCCTGATGAAAATTTTACGAAAGGAATTTCATTATCATCCATGTAACATTCCAAATCTTCAGCAGCTTGTTTTCCCTTCAGTTCCTCTACATCTTTAAGAGAACCACAAATTAATTTTAACTTATTACCAAAATACTTATGTGCAGAAAAAATT
>Ga0209036_1000387_pt1 | contig 19022 bp, 16 predicted proteins | sample MarorgKNORR_S2LV_3_FD_188222 | JGI IMG/M metagenome (GOLD analysis project Ga0209036, IMG submission 188222) | Marine microbial communities from the Southern Atlantic Ocean, analyzing organic carbon cycling - DCM_A/KNORR_S2/LV (SPAdes) (version 2) | ecosystem: Environmental > Aquatic > Marine >... | reverse complement strand
TTGCTTAGGCTATTCATCCTGTTTATGCTGTTTCTTGTTCTTTTAAACCAAGCTCTTTAAGGCTTATTTCCCTCATTTTATATTTTTGAACTTTACCAGTTACTGTCATTGGGAAATCATCTCCAAAACGGATATATCTTGGAACCTTATAATGAGCAATTTTTCCTTTACAAAAATCTTTAATATTATCTTCCGAGCAGTTGCTATCTCTTTTTAGACTGATCCAAGCAATAATTTCCTCTCCATACTTTGGGTCGGGCACGCCTGTAACCTGAACAGCTTCAATATCTTCATGAGTCATTAAGAAGTCTTCTATTTCAACTGGATACACATTTTCTCCACCTCTAACAATCATATCTTTAATTCGACCTACTATATTTACATAGCCTTCCTCGTCCATTACAGCACTATCTCCTGTATGCATCCACCCCTTGGAATCTATTGCAGAAGCAGTACCCTCAGGATTTTCCCAATAACCTAACATTACTGAATATCCTCTTGTGCATAGCTCTCCAGTTTGACCAATAACACATGTTTTACCTAAATCAGGATCTATAATTTTTACTTGAACATGAGGATGAACACTTCCAACTGTGGTAACTCTTTTCTCCATTGGAGAATCAATTCGTGTTTGAAAACTTACTGGACTTGTTTCTGTCATTCCATATGCTATTTCCACATCTTTCATATTCATCAATTCAACAACTTGTTTCATTGTTTCTATAGGGCAGGGTGAACCTGCCATAAGACCTGTTCGTAAAGTTGATAGGTTATATTCTTTAAAATTAGGTAATGCTAGTTCAGCAATAAACATTGTTGGTACACCATGAAGCGCTGTTGCATTCTCATCTTGAACTGCCTGAAGAGCTAAATCAGGCTCAAAGCTCTCGCTAGGATATATTAAACATGCTCCATGAGTAAGGCATGCAAGATTAGCTAACACCATACCAAAACAATGATAGAGCGGAACAGGCACTACAAGTCTATCCTGTTCAGTAAAATTCATTGTAGCCCCTGTGAAGTATCCGTTATTAAGAATATTATGATGGCTTAAAGTAGCTCCTTTAGGAAAACCAGTAGTACCACTTGTATATTGAATATTAATTGCATCATCTGTATCTAAGCTATCTTCACGAATTTGTAACTCTTCATCATCAACATTTTTTGATAGACCTAAGAACTCACTCCAATTATAAATACCATTAACTTCCGAAGATGTCATTGAAATAATAGTAGTTAGATTCTTGAATTTCTTTGACTTTAGATTTCCAGGCTTAGCATTATTAATTTCAGAACAAATTTTGCATATCATTGACTCATAGTCAGAAGTTTTAAATTGATTTTGGATAACTAATCCCTTGCAACCAGACTGTCCCAAAACATAGTCAAGCTCGTGAGATCTATAGGCTGGATTAATAGTAACTAAAATAGTACCCACCTTAGCTGCAGCATATTGAGTTATTAACCATTCAATATTATTCGGAGACCAAATACCAATCCTATCTCCTTTTTTAAATCCAGAGCTTATTAATGCTTTTGCCAATTCATTTACTTTTTCGGACAGCTCTTTATATGTAAGTCTGATATCTTGATGAACAGATACTATCGCTTCTCTATCAGAATATTGATTAGAAATTTTATTAAAAATATTACCAATAGTGCTTCCTAATAATGGTTTGTCTGAGGTACCAGATGCATAACTAATTTTTTTAGACATTCTTTATTTCTCCAAATGAATTGATTCCTTTAAACATAAAGAAAATACCTACAGGACCAACTAAAACCGAAACTAAGGCCAGTGACTTAGCAACGGCATTAGTATCTTGAAATATGAAATCAGTGCTAGAAGCAACTAAGAACGGCCCTAGAACTAATCCAAATACACTTGTTACAACAACATATATGCCTGTAATAACTCCTCTTATTCTATTTGGAGAAACTATTACCATTGCACTAGATGTTCCAGCTAAGGGCAATGTTACAAAAAAACTAGCCATCGTTACAAAAACTAAAGCAATATTTACATTGGGTTGAAAAGGTAATAGCACTAGGCTAAATGTGGCCATTGTAATCCCAATAATTGCTAGTTTAAAATGAGGCGCATTTACATTTATTTTACTCATATATCTTAAAACAAATGGTCCTGATAAAACTCCTGCAGAACCAGCCAACATAGCTATTGATCCATAAACTCTCCCAGATTGAACAAGATCCCATTCATAAACTCTTAGAAGCATTGTTGGAACCCACGATTGAAGCCCATAAAGCAATATTATTAAACACGAATTACCAATAATAATTGCACCGTAGACTTCCCAGTTATTTTTTATATATTGAATGACTTTTGAGAATGAAGGAACTTCAATAGATTCACTTTCTTGAATTTTACGTTGCGGCTCACGTATTGTTAGAAATAACCCTGCTATAAGTATTCCTGGAAGACCAACTGCAATAAATGTTAATTGCCATGGAGCGATTTCTCCAATCAGAGGAAAAATAATGACGTTATCCATTTGCGAAGTCCAATCTAATACCTGAGCTCCAAATATCATTGCAATACCAGCACCCAAGTAGGGACCCAGAAGATATATACTCATTGGAGATGCAATCTTATTTGAATCAAAATAATCCCCTAAAATAGATATTGACCCAGGATGAACTGTAGATTCTCCTGCACCTATTCCCATTCTTGCAATAAACATACTCACATAATTTTTTGAAAAACCACATGCTATAGTTGCAATACTCCATATTAAAAGACCAATAATCATGACAGTAACCCTATGAGACTTATCTATAAGTCTTCCTATTGGAATACAAAGTCCAACGTAAGTTAAGACAAAGGCTAATCCTTGCAGCGCACTTATTTGGGTATCTGTAATATTTAAATCATTTTGAATAGGAACAACTAGTAAATTTAATACCTGTCTATCAATAAAGGAAAAGGTAAAGCCAATTAAAAGAACGAATGCGACATACCATCCATATCTATTATTTGATCTAAGTCGCATATCAGAAGAAATTATTTCTTAAGGTCGTCAAAAATTTCAGGCAGATCTTGATCTCCATGCCCATGATTCTTTATTTCACTGGTCATCATGGCATACATTTCACTAGTTACATGATGTGAGAAATCATCTGTAAAAATTCGTTTCCAATATCTTCTTGCAACTGCAGCAGTTACTCTTCTAGTTACACGATCAAGCTTCATCATCTTTTCTGCCATTTCCCAAGCTCTATCTATTAATTTTTCTTTTGGAACAACTTCATTAACCACACCCCATTCCAAAGCCTGATTGGCATCAAAAGACTCAGCTGTATACATGTACCAATTAGCTCTTTTGAGACCTAATAATTTTTGAAATACTAAAAACTGACCATCTCCCGGAACTAAGCCAACCTCAAGATGTCCTTCAAAAAACTTTGTAGTATCTGAACATAAAGTGATATCACATAGCAAAGGGAATTCAGTATGGAATCCTGGTCCATTTATAGCTGAAATAATAGGAACATCAATATTCCATAAAAGATTTTCACATAATTTATGTGCATCAAGATATTCCCAGTCGTAGTTCTCTTTTCTAAAAGTTTTATTGTTTTTCTCTATTTCAGCCCAACTTTCTTTATCAAATTCTCTTAACCAAAAATCACCAGTGCCAGTAAGAATAATAACTTCATTCTTTCTATCAGCACCAATGATTGGAAATAATTGCGGAAGAGCTCTATGAAGTTCTTTGCTCCATTTAGCTTCATTATTCTCAGTATGCATTCTAACTTCTAAGATTCCATTTTTACGTTTAAAAACAAAAAAATCTTTAAAAAGCTCTTGGTAAGTATCTAATTGCATATCACTCACAGTATTTAAAGGCATCTAATTATCTCCATATTTATTTCATCATTATAAACTGAGAATACTCTCAAAAACCATAATAAATTAATTATTGGTAATAAATATTTTATGAAGATAATATAATCAAATAAATGAACACATTTTTAAACAACAAAAACAAAAATAAAAAATTGCAAACGAGACTAGAGATAATTGATGCAGCAATAAAAGTTATTGCTAAATCGGGAAGGGATACAGCATCTATTCTAGAAATCACCAAAGTCGCAAAGGTAGCAAATGGAACTTTTTATTATCATTTTAAAAATAAAGATAAATTATTAGATGCTGTTGGAGAAAAAATAATAAGCGAGATTACTGCTTCTTATGAAATTGAATGGAAATCTGCCAAAGAAGATCCCGCTATACTTTTCGCTAACGCTACAAAAACTAATTTAATAAACTGCTCTCAAGACCCCTTATGGTTGGCAGTAATTATTGATTCATTTCATACGCGAGGCAAGGTGCCTCCTATTCTAAGAGGATATAATAAAAGTCTTGTTGCTCATATTGAATTTGGATTATCCAAAAAAAGATATGATACAAAAATAGATGACAACTTACTTGCAAACATGCAGTCAATTAATCGTAATGCATTAATAATGATATCTGAAGGTAAAGTTGTTAAAAAAACAATACAACAAGCCATAGAGGCAAAACTAAGAATTTTAGGTATTGCTCCAAAAGAAGCCAGACAAATCGCAATAAGCGCATAAAAAAAGGGCTATATATTAATAGCCCTTATATTTAACCTATACACCTAGGGGATATATAGTTTAAAAATCCCTGCTAAATTGAATTGCAATACTTCTAGTTCTATCAAGGATAGAGAACTGACCAGTTTGTAAAGTGTAATTAGTTTGTTGATTCCAATTACTTGTATATTCATCTGTGAGATTTTTTCCCAAAATTGCAATTTTCCAATCATTTTTTGAGAACTCTACTCTCGCATCAATTTTACTATATCCATCTTCCTGGCTGTTAACATCGTAGTCAGTATTGTGCCAAACATCATCCGTGAAATATATTGAGACAGATGCTTTTCTTGTCATTCCATTTGACATTTCATTTTCAGATGTCAGTGAAAAAAGACCACTTGTGTCAGCCGCATAAAGCAATGGTAAACCTGTATAATCACAGCTTGATGTTCCTGCAACAGGAGTTGCTCCAAGAGCACAAGTTCCACCAGCATATTCATCATAAGTAGCATCTAATTGAGTAAATGATAGGTCAGCAATTAGTGAATCTGATAGTAGATAACTTAATTCTAATTCAAGGCCTTTATTTGTACTTGGAACGTTGTTAGTAGTATTGTAGGGCGCACTATCTTCTGGATAAATAAATGAGCTTAATTGGTTTCCGTCGTATTCAGAATGAAAGTAATTCACACTAAGTTTCATTTTTTCACTACTTGTTTTGTAACCAAATTCATATGCATCAACACCTTCGGACCCATAAAGACCATTATTGGCTAGGGCAGTACCAAGTGCTTCGTAACCTCCAGATTTAAAACCATCTGAATAAGAAGCATAAAACATAGAGTTTTCATCTTTAAAGTATTGAACCATTAATGATGGAAGAAAGGCATCTTCACTATATAAATTAGCTTGAAGTGTTCCTGCTTCAATTGAGCCCATGTGTGTAAAATTTAAATTAAAATCATCAAATCTATATCCTGCAGCATTAAGACCCAGTGAAGTGGTTGTCCTTATATAATCTTTTGTTACCTTGGTATGTCTTATACCTGCAGTAACATGAAGCTTATCTGATGCATAAAATGTTTTAGTTGCAAAAATTGAAGTTGATTCTGCATCAATAACCATTGGTCTTATTAAAGCTAAATTTGAATTTCCAATTCCTGCAGCTGCACCCCATTCCGCAACAAAATACCTTCCAATATTCATAACGTTTGATGTATCAGTCTTTTGATAATAAAAACCTATCATCCAAGGACCTTTGTCTTCATATTGACCAGTTAGTCTGAGTTCTTGTGAGAACTGATCTGATTGCTCATCATGACGCCAATGGAAGAAATCTCTAGAACTATAGTCAGATTCTCCAGGTATCAATGCATCAATTTCTTGTTGTGAGGTTATAGATGTTAATTCAGCATCCCCAATAGATTTCTTAATCTCTAAAACAACTGAATCAGAATTTAAATAACCATATGCTTTTTCAGATGCACTAAATCGGTCATCAAACAGACCTTCAAAACCTTCAGCTGCCAAACCGAGCTTACATGTACTTATTATAAAAGTAATATTAGCACCACTTCCATCAGGTAAGCAGTTTGTTTGTTGCCATCCCATTCCAGATGCAGTGTCTAATCTACCTATATCAACTTTTAATTTTGCTTCCAAATCATCACTTGAATCCCATACAAAAGTTGATCTCAGGTTAAAGCCATCCTTATTAGGATAATTATCGCCCTTGGGATTAGTATTTTTTAACCATCCATCCATTTTATGATATGAAAAAGCAAATCTTGCTTTCATCTTATCTGACACTCTTCCACTTTTAATTCCAGTAAATGTCATTTCACCATGACTGCCTATGGTCCCAGATATACTTGCTTCTTCTTTATCAGTAGGTACCTTAGTTATAAAACTTAAAGCTCCACCAATAGAGTTATTACCAAAATATGTTGTTTGAGGACCTTTTAAAATTTCTACTCTTTCCATATCAAGCAAAACTCCTGCAGTTGTCCAAGATCTTCCCTGATAGACTCCATCTACGAATTGACCAACTGATTGATCAAATGATTGGTTCCCTCCTGAGCCAACTCCACGCATATAGATTTTATTACTAAAGGTTCCTTTGCTTATGTTAATTCCAGGCGTTCTATCTGAAATGTCAAACATTGTCATAATGTTGTTTTCAATCATAGTCTCGCCAGTAAGAATATCGATTGATATTGGCGTATCTAATTCACTTTGTTCTTTTAAGGTTGCTGTGACAACGACCTCCTCAATAGATTGTTGTGCAAAAATATCTGAAATACTTAATACAAATACTATTGATAAAAAGCCTTTAATAAATTGATGTTTTTTAATTTTCATACTCCCCCCACAAGAAGTTTTTTCTATATCTTATTTACTGAGACATATCTCAGTTTTAACGTTATAATTTTATGTACACTATGTCAACATAAAACTGAGAAATGTCTCAATTTATTAAATCTTACAAAAGATATCTTTTAAAGCACTTTTTTATAATCCCTTCTTGGTTACTAAGGATTCTATTACCATTAAAAAGAAAATCTATAAGAGGCTTTAAGATAGATTATCAATCATATGCATACATAAATTTAAATCCTAAAAGTACTCTCCACTCAGTTAATGATGAAGATCTTCCAAAAATAAGAAGAATAATTGAATCGAACAAAATTAACAGCAGATTGTCGCTTAAACCTAAATTTCTAGTAAATACAAAAGACCACTTTATTTACTCCAAGAATACAGAAACAAAGTTGCTTTTAAGGGAATACATCCCAAATATTTCAAATCCACACAAGATAATATTATTTTTTCATGGAGGAGGCTGGAGTATAGATTCAGTAGAAACATATAACGATATGGTTAAATATTTTTCTGATTATTTAAAAATTAGGATATTCTCATTAGAATATAGCTTAGCACCAGAAAATAAGTTCCCTAATGCTTTACTAGAAGCTGAGGATGCATTCAATTGGCTCATAAATAATGGAAATAGTCCGGATAATATAAGCATCTGTGGGGATAGCGCAGGAGCACATATGGTTGCATCTCTTTCATATAAGCTTTTAAAACAGAACTCCGAAATGCCTAATAGCTTACTAATGATATATCCTCCATGTGATCCATTTTTTCAAAAAGAATCTATAGAATTATTTAAAGATAAATATTTCCTATTAAACAAAGATCTCTATTGGTTCTGGGATAGGCTTAAGAACAATAAAGAAAATGAAAATGATCCCTTATTTAATCATTTAAAGTTTGATCTAGAAAAAAAATTTCCACCCACTATTCTTGTTACAGCTGGTTTTGATCCAATATGTGACGAGGGAAATGCTTATGCTGAAATATTAAAAAAACAGGGAACTGAAATAAAAGTTTTAAATTATCCAACTCTTTTTCATAATTTTGCTTTTATGACAAAGCTAAATGCTGCCAAATCAGCTGTTCATAGTTTTTTAGATGAATATAAAAAGATAGTTTAAAATAGACTATAAATCATCTTTAAAAATTATGGTAAAAATTTACGGCACAGAAAACTCAAGAGCCATGAGGCCTATATGGACCGCGGAAGAAATGGGCCTGGATTATGAGTTGATCATGATGCCATTTCCACCAAGGGTATTTATGAAAGAATATTTAGATATAAATATTCTAGGTACTATTCCTTATATGATTGATGGCGATATAAAGATGACTGAATCAGTTGCAATCTCTCAATATTTGGTTGAAAAGTATGGACCAACTGATCTTCAAGTTATGCCAGATGAGGCTGATTATCCAAACTACTTAAATTGGTTATATCATTCTGATGCAACTTTGACTTTTCCACAAACTGTAGTTTTGAGATACAAGTTTCAAGAGCCTGGTGTGGCAGATGCTGCTATCGATGGTTACAGCAGATGGTTTGTTTCAAGGTTGAAACTTCTTGAAAAATCCCTAGATAATAGAGAGTATTTGTGTTCAGATCGCTTTACATTAGCAGATATATGTGTGAGCTATGCTATCAACCTTGCTGAAGCGCTTGGAATAGAACAAGCATTTAAACCAAATATCAAAAGATGGTCAGAAAATTTATTTTCAAGACCAGCTTTTATAAAAAGTAAAAGTTTTAAATATGAATCTAAAGAATAAATTTTTTATCAACATACTAATTGTTTTATTTGCAATTCCTTCTGTATACGCAAATAAAACTAATCACATTCAAACAATATATCTTGGCTCAGGTTGTTTTTGGGGAGCAGAAAAGGGATATGAAGCAATGGAAGGAGTTATTAATGCTGAATCTGGTTACGCAAATGGTTATGGAATTAAACCTAATTACAGATCAATTATTCAGTTCAAGAATAAATACAACGAAAATAATTTTGCTGAGGTTGTAAAAGTTACATTTAATAGCAATGCAATAAGCTTGGACGAGATTTTAAAACACTATTTTGAAAATCATGACCCCACCCAACTAAATAGACAAGGTAATGATGTAGGTACTCAATATAGGTCAACTATTCTTTTTACTAATGAATCGCAAAAAGATCTTGCTGAAGAGATTATGAATCAATATCAAGAATTATTAGTTGATGGAGGATTTGGTGAAATAAAAACAAAACTAGAACCTTTAGATAACTTTTATTTTGCAGAAGAGTACCATCAAGATTATCTTAAAAAAAATCCTAATGGATATTGTCCTGATCTTTCAACTGGAATTGTATTTAATGGAGATCAGAAAAATTACCTTGATAATTCTAAATTGCTTTCTGATAAGCATATATTAGTTTTAGATTCTCAAAGCTATTGCCCATATTGTGAGAAATTAAAAAATAACGTAACTGATGACTATAAAGGAAGCATTCCACTTTCTTATAGAACTTCTGATCAATTGCATGGTCTTCAGATTAAATCGCCAACATGGGCGACACCATCAGTAATATTTTTAGAAAATGGGCGCGAGGTTTTCGCATATCAAGGATTTCTAGAACCAAAAGAATTCTATCAGTTACTAGGAAAGTTTAAGCTCGGTGACTCTGAAGCATATAACGTTGCATTCAATAAAGGTACTGATGCAAGATTCTGTAAAGAATACGAAATCTTTAAAAATACTCCTAATGGAGTATTTATCGATAAATTAAGTGGCGAGCCGCTATTTGATACTAAAGATAGGTTTGTTTCAAAGTCTGGTTGGCTGTCATTCACAAAACCTGTTGATGGGTCGGTTTACGAATTACCTGATAACAGCTTTGGTATGAGAAGAACTGAAATAAGATCAGCCTCATCCGGAATTCATTTAGGTCATGTGTTTAACGACGGTCCAAATGGAATGCCAAGATATTGTATTAATGCGACTGTATTAGAATTTAAACCTGAACAAGATATATCTTAATAAGATATTCCATAACCCATCTCGTAAGTTGGATTTAGAGAATCATCTGGCACATCCTCTTTTTGGTTTAGAACTGATTCCATTGATGAAGGTATTTCAAAAGGAAGCTTTCCTGTTGGACTAAATTCACCAAATATTCCTTCAAACATAATTCGATCCGATACACCAAATGTTCCAATTAGGCTCGAAGAAAGTTTTTTTATATCTTCTAAGATGGCTGGCCTATTCAAATCTACAACGACAATTAATTCTTTATCTTTTGAATAATTCTCAACCCTGGTATGTATTTCACTATTAAAATTTAAGTCACCATTTGGGAACAAAGTACTCAGAAAATTATCAAAGACTCTATTTAAACCAGATTCTTGATTGCCATTAAACACAGTATGGATATACATTATTATCACATCAGCATCAGATGGATCTTTTACTAATACGCCAAAATCTTTTGCTATATTGCTATCAAGACCATCAACAAATATTTTCATTCCCTTTTTTAAGGGCAGGACTCCATTATTTTCAAGAAGAACAATAGACTTTCTTTGAGCATCAAGCCCAGCTTCTATATTCTTTTTTGTATTAACCCTATCTTTTATCTTATTTTCATCGACATAAGGATCATCGAACAATCCCAACTCAAATTTATTTACTAATATTCTTTTAACAGACTCATTGATTCTTCCTTCAGAAATTATATTTTCTTTAATAAGTTTTATTAAATAAGATGTTTCTGTCTCTCCACCATATTGATCAATGCCAGCATTGATAGATTTTTCATATCTATCTGCAATCGAAAGTTCATCTACACCCCAATGCCTTCCAGTTATGATTCCCCAATCTGAACAAATAACTCCACTAAAACCAAGCTCTTCTCGAAGCAAATCTGTAAGAATATATTCATTGTAAGCCATAGCTACATCTTCATTGGTTTGACCAATAGGTATTCCATAATATGGCATTATTACTTTGAGATTATTATTAATAGCATCCTTAAAGGGAATAAGATGATAATCAAAATTATTACCAGGATAAGTTTGATTTCTACCGCTATATAAATGAGGGTCTAGTCCGTTTTGTTGAGGGCCGCCACCAGGAAAATGTTTCACCATCGTTAAAACGCTTTCACTGTTTATAGTGTTGCCCTGAAATCCATTCATGTATGCAATTGTCATATCAGAAGAAAGTAGTGCATTAGATCCAAAAGTTCCAAAATTTCTAGCCCACCTTGGATCAGTTGCTAAATCTGACATTGGATGAAGTGCTGTTCTAATTCCAACGGCCAAGTATTCTTCTTTTACAATCTGCGCAAAGTTTTCAATTATTAATGAGTCGTTTGTTGCGGCGAATCCTAATTGAGATGGCCACTTTGAAAAACCATCTACTGAAAAGGATGCAACTCCGCCACCTTTAGGAACCTCATGAATAGGATCAGAACTTATTGTTATAGGTACGCCTAATCTTGATCTTGAAGCTATCTCTTGAAAATGGTTAATCTTATTTGCTAATTCTGCAGGACTAGGATTCCCATAAAGATTGAAATGAGAAATATTGTCGAAAAGTATTTGCGCTTCTGTTGATTTATTTCCTCTTATAGCAATCTCATATATCAACATCCATATATCTGGTTTAAGAGTGAAGGGTGGATGAAACATTTGCCCAACCTTTTCTTCAATTGTCATTTTATTAAGAAGATCATCAGATCTTAATTTGCTATCTAATCTGTGATCCTCATATACATCTAATGAATTATTTTTATTTAAATCCCTAAATATTTCTCCATCAATCCTTAAAATCTTTACCTCATCATATAAAGAATTTTTGATTTTTAATTTTTCTAATGGCTTAAGATAATCAATAAATCCAAGAAAAATAAGAAGTACTAAAAATAGAACAAAAAAGATTAAAATTTTTTTTAACAAGCTTATGACATTAATCAGAGAAAAACTCATTAATCCTTTCATAGGACTCAATAAACTCTTCTTTAAATTTCTGAACTGTTTGCCCAGCACTTATTGATTCATTTACAAGACCAATACCCTGGCCAACCCAATAAGTTTCAAGTTGCTTAGCGCCATCATGACCAATAGCAGCTTGATCTGCTACTTTCTTAAGAGCAGGCTCACTGACCATTGTTTGAAGAGGCATTGGGAGAGGTTCTGGAGCATCTTTATCTTCCCATGCTTCCACCCAAGGTGAAGTAAGTTGTCTTGAGTGTTTTCCTGTCCTGCTTTTTGATCTCACTGTATGACTAGAAGAAGCAGCGACTAATTTTTCTTTAATATTATCAGAAGTTTCTGCTTCTATTGTTGGTAAAAATACTGAAGCACACCAGACTCCATCCGCACCCATAGCCATAACTCCAGCCATTTGTTCTCCGGTACAAATACCTCCTGCTGCTAGGATTGGAACATTTCCATACTCTTTTAGAGCTCTTCTCACTTCTGGAACAAGCACCATCGTTGAAACACTTCCACAATGACCTCCACCCTCAGTCCCAGATACAACTATGATGTCAACTCCAGCTTCAGCCTGTTTTACTGCATGTTGTTTTGCCCCAACCAATGCAGCAACAGGTACATTATTTTGTTTACCCATATCAAGCATCCACTTGGGTGGAACACCTAGAGCATTAGCAACAAGCCCAATGGGATGAGAAAACGCAACTTCTAAAACTTCTTTTGCGCCATCAAGACCAGCCCCAAGGACTTGATTTGAATTTTTTTCAATTTTTTGAGATTCTGCATCTCCTCTTAGATCGGACGCATCAATATTATGTTGTTCAAGAATATCCGCTCTAAACTCCCTATGTTCTTGCGGAATCATTGACCTAAGATCATCTGTGGTCAGGTTCTCCCCTTTACCAACATAAGAATTAGGAACTAAGACATCGACCCCATATGGCTTTCCATCCACATGTTCATCGATCCAATTTAATTCTATTTCTAATTTTTCTGGAGAAAGACCAACTGCACCAAGAACACCCATACCACCTGCCTTTGAAACAGCAGCAACAACATCTCTGCAATGACTGAATGCAACTAAAGGAAATTCAATATTAAGAACGTCACAAATTTGAGATTTCATTATTACTCCAAAATAGTACTTATCAATAGTGTATATTACTTACTTTAAATTTAGAATGAATTAGAATGTGGGCTAATGAGTAATTTTACAGTTCCAGATATTTGTGATCAATATGAACATATTGAAATAGGAGATTTGTTCCTAAATTCTTATGGCCATAAAAATAAATTCTTTGGTCAAGTCGAAACCGTAAAATGCGAGCATTCTAATAGCGTCGTTAAAGAACTTGTTCAAGAAGATGGCAATGAAAAAGTCTTGATAATAAACCACACAGGAACAGAACTATGCTCTATGGTTGGAGATCAGATTGCTAAAGCAGCTTTTGAAAATAATTGGGTTGGTATTATTACAAATGGTTTTATAAGAGATGTAGAAGTAATCCAGAATATTGATATTGGAATGTATGCCATGAATTCTTATCCCAAAAAAACTGATAAATCTAAAGGTATTGGAAAGATTGGAATAGATGTAAAGCTGGGTTCAGTTAATATACATTCAGGAGACTGGATATATATTGATACCAACGGATGGGTTATTAGTGAGACTGAATTAAAACTTTAATTTTTCAATGTCTGCGTCTTTTTGCTTCCAAATAGAGTCAATCCAATCTTTAAAATCTTCTCTATATTGATAATCTTCAGAATAATTTTTACCTTTTAAGCTTTCAGGTATTTTATGCTTTGTCACCAAAACTTTAACTTGTTTCATTTCTCCGGTTAAAAAATTCCATGCTCCTCTTTTTTTGCTTTTATATACCAATGAATAATCTATTAAGGTATTAATTTCAGGCATTGCTGAAAGCGCAGTTGCCATCCCACCAATTTTTGGAGCAAGTAAATTTTTGTAAGGTGAATTTTGTGATGAATGCTTATCCTGTGTAAATCTCGTTCCCTCTGCATAACTAAATATTGTTGATGGTGATCTTAGAAATCGTTTACAAGATTTAATAGTATTTTCATAGTCTCTAGTTCTGAGACCAGGATTTTTTTCAATTTCTTCCTTTGAATGTCTATTAACAAAAGGCATATTTAGAGTTTGGTTAGCTAGGAAAACAAATGGAATCCACCATAACTCTTTTTTCATAAAGAACTTAAGTAATGGAATTTTATAATTAGCTGAAACAAGTAAAACAAATATATCTGCCCATGATTGATGATTTGACATTGCCATATACCATTCATTTTGATCAAATTCTTCATCATCATTGATAATTTCAATATTATTTCCATGCATTAATAACATTATAATTTTTAGGCCATATACTGTCAGATCGCCAATAAAATTTGAGACCTTGCTTAAAAAAATTTTGAAAGATTTGAAAGGTATCAAACCTCTTGGCAGATTAATAATTGCCAAAGTTCCAAACCCAATTATCAACTCTAACAATATTAATATAAATGTGATCAAGCCTATTAGACCTGATTTAACATTATTCATCTTAGTTCAAATACTCTCCTAGAAGCCACTAAGATTTGCATACCTTTCGGTATGAAATTTAGAACTACCAAATATTTGCTCTGCAACACGAGCTCTTTTTAAAAAAAATCCAATATCATACTCATCTGTTACGCCAATTCCGCCATGCATTTGAATGGCTTCATTTGATACAAGATGCAAGGTTTCTCCAGCAACTGTCTTTGCAAGACTAGACATTCTTTGAAGTTCATTGGAGTTTTCATCAGCAGCTCTCATTGCTGCCATTACTGATGACTTTGTAAGTTCAAGCTCACAGAACATTTCTGCTGCTCTATGTTGAAGTGCTTGGAAAGAACCTATTAAAACTCCAAACTGTTTTCTTTGTTTAAGATAATCTAGAGTTGTCTCAAAAGCTGATTCAGCATTTCCAAGCATTTCAGAGGAAATAGCAATTCTTCCTATGTCTAAAATATCATCAACAGTTTCACCGCCAGTTTCGAGATCACCTAAAATATTAGATTCATCCACTTTGACTTCATTAAATACTATATTTGCATAATTTCTTGAATCAGCCATATCTAGTTTAATTTTTTCTAGTCCAGGGCTTTTGGAATCAACCAAAAATAATGTCAAACCAGCATTATCGCCTTTATCTCCTGATGTTCTTGCTAAAACAATTAATAGGTCTGCACTATCACCGTCAATGACGAATATCTTTTTTCCGGTAAGAATAAAATTTGATCCTTCTTTTTTGGCACTCATTAACGTTTCAGATGGATTATGATGACTAGATTCATCAATCGCTAAAGCTGTTGTAATCTTGCCACTCACAATTTTAGGAAGATAGTTTTTCTTCTGTTCATCGGTGCCATGCTGTGTTAAACCATATGCTCCTAGTACACCAGTTGCAAATAAAGGAGAGGGGGTAAGAGTTTTTGCACATTCTTGTAGGATTACTCCAATACCTGTTACTCCAAAATTAGATCCCCCATATTCTTCAGGAATTAGAATGCCTGGCCAACCAAGATTTACCATTTCAGACCAAATATCTTTATCCCATAAAACAGGATCATTGTTATCTCTAAGAGATCTAAAATGAGAAATTGGAGATCTTTCTTCTGCAAAACTCTTTGCAGTATCTTTTAAAAATTGTTCCTCTTCTGATAAAACTAGTTTCATTTTAAATTCTATTGGCTGGGAAGACCTAATACTCTTTTAGATATGACATTCAACTGAACTTCTGATGTACCACCCTCTAAAGAATTACCTTTTGTTCTTAACCAAGCCTTCGTCAGGTTTTTATCATCGTCATCGAATTCATCCCCATCCCATGCAACTCCATTTATGCCTGAAGCAGCAACCATTAATTCATGTCTTTTTTTATTATGCTCAGTTCCATATAGCTTAAACATTGATGCGGTTGCACTTGCCTTTCCTCCTTCATCACCAGCTCTTTTTAAGGTTAAGCCAAAAGCATGCTCTTTAATTTTGTGAGAAGAAATCTCAGATCTGTAGAATCCATTTTTAATTTTTCCATTTTCCTCACCAAAATGTTTTTTAGCTATAGAGATAACATCTCTTTTGCTTCCCATTCCAGCTGCTAATCCAAAATTGGAGATAAAGGCTCTTTCATGTTGTAGTAATTTTTTAGCAATTGTCCATCCTGCATTAAGCTCACCAATTAAATTTTGCTTAGGAACTTCGACGTTATCAAAGAAAGTTTCACAGAAGGGCGATTTACCTGATATTAGTGTTATAGGTTTTGTACTTACACCCTTTGTCTCCATATCAATGAGTAAAAAACTAATTCCATCATGTTTTGGTTCTTTAGGGCCTGTTCTTACAAGTGCGAAAATCCAATCAGCTTTGTCAGCATAAGATGTCCAAACTTTTTGACCATTAACAAGATATTTTTCACCGATATCTTCAGCCTTCGTTGCAAGACTGGCTAAATCTGATCCCGAACCAGGCTCAGAATAACCCTGACACCATCTAATCTCACCTTTAATTATTTTTGGTATATGTTGTTTTTTTTGTTCCTCGGTTCCATATTCAAGCAATACTGGAGCTAACATCCATATTCCAAAACTGAGTAGGGGCTGCTTTGCTCCAATGAAGAACATTTCTTCATTTAATATTTTTACTTCATCTTTAGAGAGTCCACCACCACCATATTCTTTAGCAACAGTAGGCATAGTCCAACCTTTCTCACCCATTCTTTCAAGCCATAACTTTGATTCCGGATTTTTATATTCAGCATTTCTTCCGCCCCATACTTCGTCAATAGGTATACTTGGATCAGCACCATTTCTCATTGATGCAGGGCAGTTCTTATCAAGCCAACTTTTAGTTTCTTCTCTAAATTTTTCTAAATTACTCATAATATATTTGGATAGTCATTTTTTCTTTAAATATTATATGCATATATTATGATTTTTCTAACATAGAAAATATAAAACTTTTAAATACTATTTTTATTAGGAGTATAATTCTGCATATGTTTAAAGAAATTGGAATATTTGTTAAAGAAGATTCAGCTCAAAGTACTAACAATAGTGCCTTAGATTCTATGATAAGTTGCATTTTAAATTGCGAATCAAATTTATATATAGATGAATCTTCAAATTATAAAAATGATAATGTTAAACCCTTAAGTCATAAGGATTTAGTAGAAAAAGTTGATCTAATAATTGTTTTTGGTGGAGATGGAACACTATTAAATTCAGCAAGACAATATTTAGATTCTCAAATTCCAATTTTGGGTGTAAATATGGGAAATGTTGGATTTCTTACTGATTTAAGTGTCGATAATTTTGAAACCACAATCACAGATATTCTTTCAGGTAATTATAAAATAGAAGAAAGAAATCTAGTTTCAGCTCAATTTGATGGCAACCATTTATATGGATTAAATGAAGTAGTTATTCATTCAGGTGCATATGCTCAGTTGATGAGATACAGATTAAGTGTAAACAATAAAGTTGTATATGAGCAGAGATCTGATGGTTTGATCGTTGCGACACCCACAGGCTCTACTGCTTATTCTTTGTCAGCAGGAGGGCCAATAATCCATCCAAGCCTAGATGTTTGGACGATTTTGCCCATGCTACCTCAGAGTCTATCCTCAAGACCTTTTATCATATCTTCAGATGAAAATGTTGAGATGGAGTTATTTGAGGGCCCTAATGACAGCGCAAAAATATGTGTTGATGGTCAGGATGATATCGACATTTCTTATGGAGTAAAAATCTCTATTTCAAAAATGAAAAAAACATTAAAACTTGTTCATCCAGAAGACAATGACTTTTTTGAAGCATGCAGAGAGAAACTTGGATGGAGTCTAAATATTTCAAAAAGTTAAATTGAATATTAAAAACTTTCATTTACCCATAATTATTTTTTCAGTCTTGTTAGCACTTATATCTAACTTTGGATCAGTTTTAGCAATTATTGAACCGATTACTTTTACCAAAATTTTAATTTCAAATCAGGGCCTTTTTTCTACAAGTTCTATGGCACAAACCTTTATAAATGAAAATCAATGGTGGAGGCTTATATCTCCCATTTTTATTCATTTTTCTTTTGCACATTTAGCCTTTAACTGTTTGTGGATTTATATTCTTGGAGAAAAAGTAGAAAGAATCGATGGCACTACCATCTTTTTATTAATAATAGTTTTTACAGGTATTTTTAGTAATTTTTTACAGTATTTTTGGACTGGCTCAAGTCTTTTTGGAGGTCTATCAGGAGTAATATATGGATTGATAGGATATTGTATGATCTTAGAAATGGATTCTGAATATGACAGATATCAACTTCCACCAGGCTTATACTTATTTATGATCGTATGGCTAATATTTGGATTTGTTGGATTATTAGAACTATTTGGATTTGGATCGATAGCAAATTTTGCACATCTAGGAGGACTGTTATCAGGTGTGATGTTTGCTATGATATACAAGAATTTATATAGGAGCATGTAAATTGATAAAGAAAGCTGTACTACCTGTTGCAGGTTTTGGAACAAGATTCTTACCAGCCTCAAAAGCAATCCCTAAAGAAATGCTTCCTATAATTGATAAACCTCTAGTTCAATATGCTGTTGAAGAGGCAATCAATATTGGAATAGAAGAAATCATTTTCATTACGAGCCCTGAAAAATATTCAATAGAAAAACACTTTGAAGTAAATGAAGATATTTCTAAAAGGTTAACCAAATCTGGGAAGTTAGAATTACTTCAAAAGGCAAATCCAGAGATCTTTTCTAAAGTCAAATTTCACTATGTTAATCAGGATGTACAAAATGGTTTAGGTCATGCAATCCTTCAAGCAGAAAATCTATTAGAAAATCAATCATTTGCTGTTTTATTGCCAGATGACCTATTTTTTTCAAAGAAATCATGTCTTAGTCAGCTATTAGATATCCATATAGAAACCAAATCATCGGTAATAGCAGTAAATAAAATTGATAAAGTAAACATTCATAAATATGGAGTCATCAAACCTGGTAATGCAGATGGTAGTAAAATTAAAATTGAAGACATTG
>Ga0209036_1000383_pt1 | contig 19076 bp, 20 predicted proteins | sample MarorgKNORR_S2LV_3_FD_188222 | JGI IMG/M metagenome (GOLD analysis project Ga0209036, IMG submission 188222) | Marine microbial communities from the Southern Atlantic Ocean, analyzing organic carbon cycling - DCM_A/KNORR_S2/LV (SPAdes) (version 2) | ecosystem: Environmental > Aquatic > Marine >... | reverse complement strand
GCAAAAGCTCGAGCATATTTAGATATTAACTGTGGACATTGTCATATGCCAGGTGGTTCAGCAGATACAACGGGACTAAATCTAAATCTTACTGAAACCGAAAATAGAAAAATAGGAATCTATAAAAAACCTGTTGCAGCTGGAAGAGCTAGTGAAGGAATGAAATTCTCCATAGTGCCAGGTAGTCCGGAAGAATCTATCCTTCTTCATAGAATGGATTCTTTAGATCCTGGAGTTATGATGCCTGAATCGGGAAGAAAATTAAGTCATTCTGAAGGTGTTGCATTAATTAACGATTGGATCATTTCGTTAAAATAAAAATAATTTACTCCGGGTTTGCTCTTTTTAGTCTCAAAAACCATTGCTTTAGCAACTATGTCCCCTTCTATACTTTTAAATTTAGATAAGGGTCCCACCAAAAAAATATCTAAAATTTTAGAAAAAAAATCAGCGAGTGAGGTATCCCATTTCTCTGTGTGACCTTTTCCTTGAAGATGTCCTGGTCTAAAAAAGTTGGTTGATTTGAAGCCAAGTTTAATTATTTCATTTTCAACTTTACCTTTTAAATCCATATACGTATTGATAGATCCCTCATTTACTCCTACGGCAGAAATTAAAGATATTGTTTGAGCGCCTGAAGACTTGGCTTTTTTTGCTGCCTTTATTATTAATTCAAAATCAGTCTTCATAAAAATATCTTTTTTTTCTTTGCTCATAACTAGCAATTCCCAAGCTCTTAGTTTTGTTCCTAGACAAATATAGGCATGATCTATTTTAGGTAGGTTAAGGTCTTCAAAATTGAAATCTCTAAGAATTACCTGTTCTATTCTGTCATCAAAGTCTTCTATTTTTCTTCTATTGATTGCAATAATTGGTCCTTCAAAATCTTTGAGATGAGATAAAGCCAAAGAACCAGTAAATCCAGTTGAACCAAAAATTAAAGATGAGTTGTTTTCCATATTTTTCTGTGAGGAACTAATTGAAATGAAGTTTTAAGTGGTGGGCCCGGGAGGACTCGAACCTCCGACCAACGGATTATGAGTCCGCTGCTCTAACCAACTGAGCTACAGGCCCTTTCTCATTCGTCTAAGAAACCTTTTAAGTGCCCTGATCTTGACGGATGTCTTAGTTTTCTCAAAGCTTTCGCCTCAATTTGCCTAATTCTTTCTCTAGTTACATCAAATTGCTTACCAACTTCTTCCAGTGTATGGTCTGTATTCATTCCAATTCCAAATCTCATTCTTAGTACTTTTGCTTCTCTTGCTGTAAGGCTGCCTAAGACACCTCCAGTGGCCTCAATAAGATTTGATTCAGTAGCTGAATCGATCGGAGAGTCCAGTAAAGGATCCTCTATAAAATCTCCTAAAGTTGTATCGTCTTCATCTCCAATTGGCGTTTCAGTTGATATAGGTTCTTTAGCAATTTTTAATACTTTTCTAATCTTATCTTCTGGCATTTCCATTCTGACACTTAATTCTTCCGGAGTAGGCTCTCTCCCATTTTCTTGAAGCATTTGTCTTGAGATTCTATTTAATTTATTTATTGTTTCGATCATATGGACAGGAATTCTTATCGTTCTTGCCTGGTCAGCAATCGATCTTGTAATCGCCTGTCTGATCCACCAAGTGGCATAAGTAGAGAATTTATAACCTCTCCTATACTCAAATTTATCAACCGCCTTCATTAATCCGATATTACCTTCTTGAATTAAATCAAGAAATTGCAGGCCTCTATTCGTATATTTTTTTGCTATTGAGATTACTAACCTCAAATTTGCTTCAATCATATCTTTTTTGGCTCTTCTAATTTTAGTTTCCCCTTTTGTCATTTTTGCAGCTAAATCTTTTAGCTCGGAAACTGTCATTCCAATTTCTTTTTCGATACCTTTAATTTTTTGTTGAATTGCTTTGACGTCGTCTTTGTAATCAACTAATTCACCAACATAGTTTTTTTTACTTTTAAAAATTGGGTCTAAGAATTTTAAATTTGTTGAATTTTCTTTAAACGCATCTAAAAATTCTTTTCTGGGCATTTTGCTTTTTTGAACACACAGGTTATAGATTTCTCTTTCAAGTCGCCTAACTTGCCTAGCCATAATTCTTGGTTTCAATGAAATAACTTCAAATTTTTTGGGAGATAATTTTAGAAATTTAAAAGTTTCACCTAATTTGTCTAATTCTTTGATTGCTTCCGGGCTTGTTCTACCTTTTGATGCAATTGCTTTTTCGGCTTTGTTATATAAACGTTTTACAGCAGAAAATCTTTTGTTTAGCTCCTCTAAGTCTATCCCAGTATTTTCTTCTTCCTCATCATCAGATTGCTCGCCAGCTTGAGGGCCAGGAAGTACTTCTTCCTCTTCATCCATAAACCCTACTACTAGATCAGAAATTCTTTTGTCCTCTTTTTTTATTAGCGCATATTCCAATAATATTTCTTCAATAATTCCGGGAAAGTGAGCACAGGCATGCAAGAGATCTCTGGCGCCTTCTTCAATACTTTTTGCTATGGTAATCTCGCCTTCTCTTGTAAGTAAATCTACCGATCCCATTTCCCTCATATACAATCTCACTGGATCAGTAGTTCGACCTACCTCAGATTCAATCGTTCCCATCTCATTTTCAGTAATTGCGGGTTGAGCGTTCTGCGCAGCATTAGCTAGAAAATCTGACCCATCTTCAGGAGCATTTTCTAAAACTTGGAGACCCAAGTCGTTTACCATCTGAATTACTTCATCTAGCTGATCGGGGTCAGAAACATCATCGGGCAAAAAGTCATTTATATCAGCATAGGTAATAAAGCCTTGTTCACGGCCCTTTTCAATGAGTTCTCTCAGGCCATTATTTTCAATATCTTCGTCGTACATATTATTAGTTCTTTAGAAAAAGGTTGGGAATTATATAACTTTGTGACCTTTAATCATAATTTTAATTGTGGTCTAGAAATCATATTTCAATAGTTTAGATACTTTTCAGAAGCATAAGTTCACGCTCATCTAGATCATCGAATTTATTCATAAGAAGTTTTTTAAGCTCTATCTTATCTTGATCGGAAATAGAATTATTTTCGTATTTTCTTTTAAGTTGACTTAGTAAATTTTCTTTGTCGTTTTTCATAAGAAAATTAACTGCTTGAATTAAGTAATCTTCTGATTCATTAGGCGCTATTAAGTTTTCATCTTCTGCTAGATCAATTAAAAACTGCTTTTTTCCTTCAAAAGCCTGAAGAATCATGGGAAAAGTTAAATTTTCTTTACTTCTCAAAAAGTTTAAAAACTGCGCCATAAAAGAATCTTGCTCTAAAAAAATATCTAATGCAGGTAAGCTCGAAAGATTCGGGCTATCCATTAAAACTTTAATAATACTTTTTGAAACTTTATCTAATTCTATTTTTTCTTCGTTCGCTTGATTTGTTTTCCTAACATCTGGTTCTCTTTTCCTTTCAGGTTGTTTTATTTCTTCTAATTCAACACCTAATTTCTTAGAGAATTCTTGAAATAATATTTTCTTAAAATTGCTTGAAGGCATTAACTTCATTGTGTCTAAAAATTCTTTCATCGCCGATGCTTTTGACTCAATAGAGTCGTCATATTTTTTTAAGATATTTTCAAACAAATATTCAGATAGTACTTTTGAATTTTCTATTCTTTTTTCAAATTCCTCTTTGCCTTCTTTTTCAAGCAAGCTCGAAGGATCTTCGCCTTCGGGTAGGAACATAAATTTTATTTTTTTGCCGTCCCTCAATCCTGAAAGGCTTATATTTAGTGCAGATTCAGCAGCTTTTACTCCAGCACCATCTCCATCAAAACAAAATACTATTTCATCTACATGAGCAAATAATTTGTCAATATGAGCTTTGCTAGTTGCAATACCTAAGGTAGCAACAGCGTAACTAATATCATTTGAAAATAGAGATAAAACGTCTGTATATCCTTCTACAACAATTATCCGATTTGTTCTTTTTTTATTTTTGAGAATTTCACTCAAGCCATAAAGCTCTCTGCCTTTTTTGAAAACTTCAGAATCCGAAGAGTTTAAATATTTAGGATTATCAGTCGAATCAATTACTCTTCCTCCAAATCCTATAATTTGACCTCTTTGAGATTTGATTGGAAAAATAATTCGATTCCTAAAAACATCATAAACTTTATTGTTCTTTTCACTGGTTTTAAAAAGACCTGCATCAACCTGTTGTAATTCTGAATCAAGAGTTTTTTTAAAAAAAGTAGATAAGTTATCCCATCCTTTTGGGGCAAAACCTAATTGAAAAGTTTTTATTGTTTCTTCATTTATTCCCCTTTTTAAAAGGTAATTTTTGACGTCAAATTCATTTTCATCTCTAAATAAATTTTTTACATAGAAGTCAGTGGCTAAAGTATTCAACTCAAAAATTTTTTTATTTTTTTCATAGTTTTTGTTACTTCCAGTTTTAGGAATTTCTAAACCCGCATTATTAGCTAAAATTTCTATAGCTCCTTGAAAGTCATGAGATTGATAGTTCATTAAGAATCCAATTGCATTTCCCGAAGCTCTGCATCTAAAACAGTAATAAAATTGTTTTTGTTGACTTACGCTAAAGGAAGGTTTGCTTCCATCGTCACAAAAAGGGCATAAAGCCCAATGATCCTTTCCTTTTTTATTTAAAGGAACGTGAGAATCTACCAGCGAAACAATGTCAGTTTCGTCGAGTAATCTTTGAATAAATTCGTCGGGTATAAAAGCTGCCATGATTATCTTTTTTCTCTCAAAAAAGAATCAACAATTAGTTTAGCAGCCAACCCATGATTGTTCTTCTTTATTTCTTTTTCATTTTTATTTAAATCTTTCATGATCTGCTTAGCCTCATAAGAAGTTAGTTTTTCATCCACAAAATTTATCTTGATATTAATATCTTTTTCAAGTTTTATGGAAAAATTTCTAATTTCTAATGACATTTCACTTTCACTATTATCTATATTCAAAGGCAAACCCATAACAACAGTGTTAATGTCCCATTCAGCAATCAAATTTTTTATCTCTTTAATTAATTCTTTTTTATTTTTAAATCTCTTTGAAAAATAAGTAGAGCAATTATTTGTTATTTGTTCTCCTATTGCGAATCCAACATTTTTTAATCCGTAGTCAATTCCTAGAACATTCATTTTGAAATTTCTTGATTTCCAAACTTCCAATCTCTAATAATAGTTATTTCAGCAAAATCAGACATTTCCTCAGGAAATTGATTAAATGGAGAAGCCATTTCAATAATTTCCATTGCTATTTGATCTAATTTCTGATTTCCTGAAGCCTTTATAAGAGCATAGTCTAGAAGAGCTCCATCTTTACCTAAAGTCACTGATAAAGTTAATTTTAATGGAGCAGATGAATCAACAAAATCAGGATAGTTCAAGTTGCCGATAGTTTCTATTTTCCTCTGCCATGCACTTACGTATTTATTTGCAGCAAGATTTTTCTCTTTTTTTGTTTGTAATTTTTTTGAAAAGATCTCTTTTTTTGAGCCAAGATTCTCATCTGTTTTTTGATATTGATCGAAATCAGAAGGCCTATCAAATCTTTGATAATTAGAAAATTCTAAATTAACGCTAGTAACAAAATTTTTAGAAAGAGTATTTTTAGTTTCTGTAAATGATAGAAAAAAAATCAGTAAAATGTGCAGACCAAAAGAAATTGCAAGGAAGAAATTAAATCTGATAGACATTAGCTTTTAGGATTCAACAAAATCAAAGACTTCTTCCATTAAATTAATTCCTTTTTGATCTAAAAGTTCTCTGAAGCAAGTTGGACAAGTAATATTTATTTCTGTTAAGAAATCGCCAACTATATCTAAGCCAGCTATAAGAATTCCTCTCTCTTTAAGTTTAGGGGCAATCTCAGATGCAATGTTTAATTCAATTTTGTTTAATTTTTCTATAGATGCAATTCCTCCTGCTGCTAAATTACCTTTGAATTCGCCCATTGCAGGAGTTCTGACCACCGCATATTCGGATGGCCTTCCGTTAATTACCAGAATTCTCTTATCACCTTCATAAACTCTTTCAATAAATTTTTGGACCATTATTTTCTCTTTAAAGTCTTTAGTAACTTTTTTTAATTTGTCAATTAAGTCGTTCTGATTAAAATTAATTTTTTCTATTCCTTGACCGCCCATTAAATTCAGTGGCTTGGCAACAACGTCTTTATATTTCTCAATGAAATTCAAAATCAAATTTTTATCTGAAGTAACAATAGTTTCTGTACAAAATTTTAAATATTCCAAAATAGATATTTTTTCATTGAAATTTCTCAATGAGGATGGCTTGTTGTAAATTCTTACTCCATCATTTTCTGCAGAATCTAAAACATATGTATTATTAATATAGCCCATATCAAAAGGAGGATCTTGTCTCATAAAAATAACATCTAAATCTTTCAAAAATATTCTGTTTTCCTCATCCAAAGAAAACCAACTTTTAGGATCCATTTTCACTTCTATTTTAGAACTTAATGCACAGGCATCTTCTCCATCAAAAAATAAATTATTTGATTCTATGTAGAAGACATCGTGATTTCTTTTTTGAGCCTCATAAATTAGAAGAAGAGTTGAGTCTTTTTTGAAGTCAATATTTGAAATAGGGTCCATCACAACAGCTATTTTCATTTCTTCACTCCATAAAGTGCCTTAATCATAGACAAAGCTACTATAGGCATAGTTTCAGTTCTAAAAGTTAAATTACCACATGAAATACCTTTGAAATTATTTTTTTTAAAAAAATTTTTTTCTTCTTCTGAGAAGCCTCCCTCTGGACCAATTGCAAGATCTATAGATGAAAATAACTCTAAATCTTGAATGTTATTTTTAGCTTTAGGATCTAAAAAAATTTTACATTTTGATTTCGATAAAGTTACCCATTCCTGTAAAGGACAAGAGTATATTTTTGGGACCCAATTCAAGCCTGATTGTTCACAGGAATTAAAAGCTATTGAATTCCATCTCAAAATTTTTTTTTCATTAGGTAACTTAGAAAATTTTGTTTTTTTTGTTTTCAAACTGCTTATTGAATCAATTCCTGATTGGCAAACTTCTCTTATAACTTTGTCAAAAGATTTAATCTCTGCAACCGCAATATTTATAGATGGAATTTGTTTTTTTTGAAAATTTATATCAGAGATTCTTTCTAAAGAAATGTTTTTTTTATTTTGTTTTATGACTTTTGCATTAAAAAAATATCCATTGCCATTGAACAATTCAACATCCTGCTCTTCTTTAATATTTATTACTTTTAAGTGATGAGATGAAGCAATATCTAAATTAATTGAGTTTTTTTCTTCCTTTTCAAAAGGATAAAAAATTCGTGGTATTCTCATTGGATAAATCGTACATTATTTTAAAAAAAAATTGATATTCTAAATGAAAATAATTCTAATAAGACATGGTGAAGCAGCTTCGTCTTGGGAAAAATCTGCAGATCCGGGGTTAAGCGATTTAGGAAAAGCTCAGGCTGAAGAGTGTTCAAATAAATTATTAAAATTAAAAGACATAAACTCTTTCAGACTAGTTTCAAGTCCTTTATCTAGAGCAAAAGAAACTTCTAAACCACTTTCTAAAAAAATAAATATACCTGTTTCCATAAATCCTCTCTTTGCTGAAATACCATCGCCTGGAATCAACTTATCTGAAAGGAAAGAATGGTTGCAAAAAATTTTTAAAATGAAATTATCAGATTTAGAGGCGCCTCAAAAAAAATGGAAAAACTCTATAATTGCAGAACTTGAAAATTTAGATAAACCCACAATCATTTTTTCACATTTTATGGTAATTAATATTATAGTTAGTTACTTAAAGGAAAGTGATTTAGTAGTCAGCTTTTATCCCGATAATTGTTCAATAACAAATCTATCAAAAAATAGTAAAGGGGAAATCGAATTAATAAATTTAGGTTCTGAACTTCAGACTGAGTTAAATTGAATAAATGGTTAGTAATCAAGAAAGAAGGACATTGAGATATCAGGTCGGAATATCTTTAAGAAGATATTTTAAAGAACTTGACGGAAGTAAAGCTTCTGAGGTTTATCAAATGGTTATGAATGAGGTTGAAGGACCAATGCTTGAAGAAGTTATGAATTTCTGCAATGGAAATAAATCTGAAGCTTGTAAAGTTCTTGGAATAAATAGAGGCACTTTAAGAAAAAAACTTAAACAGCATAAAATTAAATAATTAATGTCCAAAAATAAATCTATCAAAATAAAAAGAGCTTTAATAAGTGTCTCTGATAAGGAAGGTATCGTTGCTTTTGCGAAAAAACTTTCTAAATTAAATATAGAAATTATATCGACTGGGGGTACTGAAAAATTATTAAGAAAAAATAAGATACCTGTAGTTTCTGCTGAAAAGTTTTCAGGTTCTCCAGAAATGATGGGAGGAAGAGTAAAAACTTTGGTTCCACAAATTCATGGTGGAATTCTTTCTCGCCGAAAAGAGGATAAAGAAGAAATCAAAAAATACGGCATCAAAGAAATTGATCTTGTAGTGGTGAATCTCTACCCTTTCGAAGAAACAATAAAGAAACCTGGTATTGAATTAGATGAAGCAATAGAAAATATTGATATCGGAGGACCTACAATGTTGAGATCAGCTGCTAAAAACTTTTTTCATGTTGCTGTAGTTTCATCTCCAAATATTTATGATTCGTTTGTCACCAACTTGCAAAATGACAATGGTAGGTGTTCTTATGAAACTAGAAAAAACTTATCTTTGAAAGCTTTTGAGCATGTGGCCAACTATGATGTTGCCATTGCTAACTTTTTATCAACCTTTAATAACGAGATACCAGAAAACATTTTCAGCAGCCATAAATTGAAACAAGTATTGAGGTATGGTGAAAATCCTCACCAAAAAGCAAATTTCTATATAAGTTCAGGATCTGATGGAGCTGGCATCACATCCGCGGAGCAGATCCAAGGAAAAGAACTTTCTTATAACAATATTGCTGACACCGATGCAGCAATTGAATGCGTTTCAAATTTTGAAAAACCTTCTTGTGTAATTGTTAAACATGCAAATCCTTGTGGTGTTGCTTCTGGAAAAACTTTACTTGAAGCCTATGAGAAAGCTTTTTCTTGTGATGAAACCTCTGCATTTGGAGGCATAATTGCTTTCAATAAAGCCTTGGATAAATTTACTGCAAAAAAAATTATTGATAATCAATTTGTAGAAGTCATTGCTGCCCCAGCCATTAATCCAGCTGCAAAAAAAATAATTGCTGCAAAAAAGAATGTTCGTCTTTTATTAGTTAAAGATTTATTTAAAAAGCCAACCGGATTTAAAACCTTAACAATGAATCAAGGTATTCTGGTTCAAAATGTTGACGATGGAGTGGTGTTAAAAAAAGATTTAAAAGTTGTAACCAAGAAAAAACCAACTTCTAAACAAATTAACGATGCCTTGTTTGCTTGGCGGGTAGGAAAATATGTCAAATCCAACGCAATTGTTTACGCAAAAAATAATGTGACTCTTGGTATAGGGGCGGGTCAAATGAGTAGAATCGATAGTGCTGAAATTGCAGCAAGTAAAGCTAAAAAAGGAGGTTTTGATCTTAAAGGAGCCACAATGGCATCAGATGCATTTTTTCCATTTAGAGATAGTATTGATGAGGCTGCAAAAAATGGAATTCAATGTGTTATTCAGCCTGGTGGATCAATAAGAGATAAAGAAGTTATTAAGGCAGCTAACGAAGCTAATATGATCATGTTTTTCACAAGCATGCGTCACTTCAGACATTGATATGAAAGTTTTGGTAATAGGCTCTGGAGGAAGAGAACATGCGCTTGTTTGGAAACTTGCTCAAAGCGATTTGAGCGAGAAAATTTTTGTTGCCCCTGGAAATGCCGGTACTGCTGATGAACCGAAAACAGAAAACGTAGACTTAAGTGCTGAAGATTTAGAAGGTCTATTAGCATTTGCAAAAAACAAAGAAATTGATATCACTATTGTAGGCCCTGAAGCACCCTTAGTCTTAGGCCTTATTGATTTGTTTGAAAAAAATAATTTACTTTGTTTAGGACCTAATAAACTTGCTGCTCAAATGGAAGGCTCAAAGATTTTCATGAAAGATGTTTTAAAGAGAGGGAATATTCCTACAGCTACATATGAAGTGTTTACAAATCCTGAGTCTGCAAGAGAGTTTTTAGAAACATGCGACATCCCTATTGTCCTTAAAGCAGATGGGCTTGCGGGTGGAAAAGGAGTAATCATTGCTTGTTCTAGAGATGAAGCCTTAGAAGCACTGAATTCTCTAATGGTAGAACAAAAACTTGGATCTGCTGGAGACAATCTTGTTATCGAAGAGTTTCTAAAAGGCGAGGAAGCTAGTTTCATAGTTTTATGTGATGGTGAAAGTGTAATTCCTTTAGCAAGCTCACAGGACCACAAGCAAAGAGATGATGGTGATAAAGGGCCCAATACTGGTGGAATGGGTGCATACTCCCCTGCCCCATTAATTACTGAAGAGCTAAATGAAGAAATTATGAATGACATAATTCTCCCAACTTTAGCTGAATTAAAACGAAGAGACATAGATTACAGAGGCTTCTTATATGCTGGTTTGATGATCGATAAGCAAGAAATTAAAGTCTTGGAATACAACTGTAGGTTTGGAGATCCAGAAACTCAGCCCATATTGATGAGAATGAAAAGTGATTTTCTAAGTTTGTGCTTGAAGGCTGCAAAACAAGAATTAAAAGGAGAGCAGATTGAATGGGATGAAAGATTTGCTTTGGGTGTTGTTATGGCTTCAAATGGCTATCCTGAAAAATATGAAACTGGTTTTCCAATTTCAGGAATAGATAAAGAGAATGAAACTACTAAGGTATTTCATTGTGGAACTAAGAAAAAAGGTGAAGAAATTCTTTCAAATGGTGGTCGAGTTCTTTGCGTCACTGGATTAGGTAGTAATTTAGGTAATGCTTTTGAAAAAGCTTATGAAGCTACATCAAAAATAACCTGGAGTGGTGCTTTTTATAGAAAAGATATAGGAAAAAGGAATCAGTAATTTTTTTCGGATTTTTAAATAAAATTTTTAACTCATTAAGCGATAATTTCTTTTAATGCTCTTCCAGGACTTGGCTCTTTCATAAAGCTCTCGCCAATGAGGAAAGAATGAATACCTTGCTCTTTAGAAAATAAAATATCTTCTCTAGAGCTTATTCCGCTTTCAGAAACTACGATCACATCTTTGCATATTTCCTTAGCAAGTTTTACGGCCAAATTTTTATCGACCTCAAAAGTTGTCAGATCTCTATTATTAATGCCGATCAATTTAGGGTCGATTGTTAAAGCTTTATTTAATTCTTCGTCGGAGTGAACTTCAATTAAAATATCGAGATTGAGCTCTTTTGCCAATTGAGAAAAGTCTTTTAATTCTACTAAATCGAGAGCAGCAACTATCAAAAGTATGCAGTCTCCACCTGAAGCTTTTGTTTCATATATTTGATATGGATCAATCATGAAATCCTTTCTTAAAATTGGCAATGTACAAGTGTTTCTTACCATATCTAGATACTCTAATTTTCCCTGAAAGAATGGTTCGTCTGTTAGTACACTTAATGAGGTGGCGCCATTTGCTTCATAATCCTTTGCAATCTCTTTTGGCTCAAAATCCTCTCTTATGATGCCTTTGCTAGGCGATGCCTTCTTGATTTCAGCAATAATAGCTGTTTCTTCTTTAGAAACTTTCTTAGAAATTGCCTCAATGAAACCTCTTTTCTGATATTTTTCAAAATCGTCCTCTAAAGATGAAATTGGTCTATAAGAAATAGACTTTTTAAGAGTTTCTTTAGTGATTTCTATTATTTTATCAAGCTGATTCATTTAAATTATTAGAAAAAGTAGCTAATTCTTTAAGCTTATCTTTGGCTGATCCCGACCTAATTACATCTACTGCTATCTCGAATGATTTTTCAAAGCTATTAACTAAGTCAGATACATAAATTACTGCAGCAGAATTTAAACTTGTTATGTCTTCGCCAGATTTAAAGCCTTCATTTTGTAGAGTTGCCTTTATGAGCTGAAGACTTTCCTGTGGAGAACTTATTTGCAAATCGTTTAAATCTTTCTGATGAATATCAAAAACTTTTGGATCAATTTCATATTCGGAAATTTTATTATTTTCTAATTCTGCTACAAATGTTTTTTCTACTGAACTTATTTCATCAAGGCCATCTTTAGAATGGAAAACCATCGCTTTTATTGTTCCAAGATTTTTTAAAGTTTCTGCAACAGGCAAAATCCATTGAGGATCATAAACTCCAATACATTGTCTTTTTGCATCTGCAGGATTAGTGAGTGGGCCAAGTAAATTAAATATAGTCTTATCGGCAATTCGTTTCCTTACTGGCATGACATATTTCATTCCTGGATGAAAATTTTGAGCAAACATAAATCCTATTCCTATTTCATCAATACATCTTGCTACTTGGTTTGGATTTAGATTCAAATTTACATTTGCAGCCTCTAGTACATCTGCACTTCCGCTTTTTCCAGTTGCTGTTCTATTACCATGTTTGGCAATTTTTATTTGTGCAGCCGCTGCTACCAAACCTGCAGTTGTAGAAACATTCATCATACTCTTTCCTAAACCCCCTGTTCCGCAGCAATCCACTAAGTTTTCTTGTAAATTGACTTTTACTTTTAATGATGAATTTCTCATTGCTTGAACAGCTCCAGTTAGTTCATCCGATGTCTCTCCTTTGTTGGAAAGGTTCAATAAAAAGTCTTCAATTTTAGTTTCAGATATTTCTCCTAAGAATATTTTTTGAAAAATAGTTGCAGACTCCTCTTGTGTTAAATTTTTTGTAGAAGATTTACTTATGATTTCTGAGCTATTCATTTACTATCTAGAAAATTCGAAAGAATTTTTTTTCCTTTATTAGTCATTATGGACTCTGGATGAAACTGAACTCCTGAAATTTTTAAATTAGTATGTTGAATTCCCATAATCGTTCCGTCTGAAGTCCTTGCATTGACTATCAAATCTTCTGGTAAAGATTCTGATTCAATAATTAAAGAATGATATCTTGTAACAGCCAAGTTATTGTCGATATTTTCAAATAAAAAGTTTGAATCATGATCAATTATTGAAATTTTTCCATGCATTGGCTTGTTTGCCTTAACTATTCTTCCTCCAAAGGCTTCGCCGATGGCTTGATGCCCAAGACAAACTCCTAAAATAGGAATTTTTTCTTTGAAATGCTTTATTAAGTCGATTGATATTCCAGCCTCTTTTGGTGAGCAAGGGCCTGGGGAGATTACTAGATATTTTGGATTTAAAGCTTCCGCTTCTTGAATAGTGATTTTATCATTCCTAAAAACCTCTACCTCTTGTCCGAGCTCGCCAAAGTATTGAACTAAGTTATATGTAAATGAATCATAATTATCTATCATTAATAACATTAATCCATGTCCTCTATCGCTTTTATTATTGATTGAGCCTTATTAAGAGATTCCTGAAATTCAGCTTCAGGATCTGAATCATAAACTACTCCTCCTCCTGCTCTGACAGTAAGTTCTTTTGCTTGAATTACAGCTGTTCTGATTGCTATTGCTAAATCCATATTTCCTGTCCAAGATAAATAACCTATCGCACCGCCATAAACTCCTCTTCTATCGGACTCTAGTTCATCAATTATTTCCATTGCTCTAACTTTTGGAGCTCCAGAGAGAGTTCCTGCTGGAAAAGTGGCTTTGAGAACATCGATGGGCGAATACCCTTCCTTTAATTCGCCAACTACATTTGATACAAGATGCATTACGTGTGAATATTTTTCAATTTTCATTTGCTCTGTAGTTTTTACAGTACCGATCTTGGCAATTCTTCCTACATCATTTCTTCCCAAATCAATCAACATTAAATGTTCGGCAATTTCTTTGGGATCATTTTTTAATTTGGATGCGAGTTCATTGTCTTCTGTCTCATTTTCGCCTCTTTTAATTGTTCCAGCGATTGGTCTTACTGTGACTTCGTTATTTTGTAATCTAACAAGAATTTCTGGTGAAGCACCAACAATATATAAATCGTCAATTTTCAAAAAATACATATAGGGGCTTGGATTTAATTTTCTTAGTGATTTATATAGATTTAATGGAGATCCTTTAAAGGGCGTCTTAAATTCTTGACCATAAACAACCTGCATAACATCTCCATCTACAATATAATTTTTAATTTTTTCTATTGCATTTAAATAATCAGCTTTTTTAACAGAAGATTTAAAATTTATATTTCCTTTAGTTTCTCTTTTCTTGTCTTTAATTGGCTCTAATAATTTTTTATGAATTTCTTCTATTCTTTTAATACATTCTGCCTCTTTATCTTTTGAACCATTTACAACTATAAATAAAGATTTTTTTTGGTTATCAAAAATAATTACTTCGTCAGAAATCATTAAAGATATATCTTCGTAATTTAGTTTTGGTTTTGTAGATTTAGCTAATTTTCCTTCAATTTCCCTTATAGTCTCATAACTGAAATAGCCAACTAACCCTCCATGAAACTCAGGTAAACTTTCATTTTTTTCAACATTTATTCCTTTTAGAAAAGCATCTATTTCCTCTAAAGGATTTTTAGATAAAGAAATTTTCTTATCTGTAGGCAAACCAATAATAGAATATCTTGCCCATTTTTCTCCGCCCTCAACCGACTCAAAAAAATATGAATTTTTACTATTTTCAAATTTTAAATAAATCTCTAAAGGAGAATCTAACTCTCCTGAAATTTCTTTAAAAAAAGCTTTTTTAATTTTCATATTTTAAAGAAGAGTCTATTTCTTTGTATTCTTTCAATAATTCGCCTCTATTTGCTTCAATTACAATTAGCGCAGGATGACAAATTTTTTTTGTTGAAAATGGCTTTCCTTTCTCCAAAACAATTTTACTTTCATCAATAAACAAAATATCTAAAGGAATGGAGGTGTCCTTCATCCACATACACCTAATTTTTCTTTCATTGTTCCAAATAAAGTTTACTTGATGATTTTGTGAAAGTTTTTCAGTATTCATTAGCCCTTGCTTTCTATTTTTATTATCTCTTAAGTCTTTGACACATATATTTCTATCAGGCTCGAATTCAAAATCATAATCACATTTTAAATTTTGAGATTCTAACGAAATTAAATTTATAGAAAAAAAACTAATTAGAATTGTCTTTAAGATTTTTAATAGCATCAATATAACTGGATTTATTAAAAATAGCTGACCCCGCAACAAAAGTATCTGCTCCTGCAGAGGCAACTTGAGAAATATTTGATTCTTTTATTCCTCCATCTACCTCTAGTCGAATATCTTTTTTCAATTCATCGATGATTTTCCTTAGACTTGAAATCTTTGAAATAGTTTCAGGAATAAATTCTTGACCTCCAAAGCCTGGGAAAACACTCATAAGCAAGACCATATACAAATCTCCTAAAAAAGGATTTAAATTATCTAGAGAAATATCAGGATTTAAAACTAATCCAGGTTTACAGCCCAAGTCTTTTATTAATTGAATAGACTTTTCAGTATCTTTTGATGCTTCGGGATGAAATGTTATAGAAGTTGCTCCAGAATCAGCAAACATTTTTATCAAATCGTCAACGGGTTGCACCATTAAATGAACATCTATAGGGCAATCTATATTCGCATCTCTTAGAGACCTACATACCATCGGTCCTATAGTTAAATTTGGAACGAAGTGATTATCCATGACATCAAAATGAATCCAATCAGCGCCGGCTAGAAGCACCTCTTTCACTTCTTCTCCTAACTTTGCAAAGTCAGCAGACAGAATAGAAGGTGCTATTACATTGGGTTGTTTTGGCATCTTTGAATTTTACCCTTCGCTTATAGAGACGTCTAATGAGTCAAGGTCTTTTTTTGAATTTATATTGACTGCTTGTCCATTATAAACTTCTCCAGAGATTTCTTTTTTATTTACGAAAGGCAAGAGAATATCGCTCCATAATTTAAGTTTCGTAACTTTGCTTGTTTGAAAAATTTTTGGATTTATTATTCCTATTCCTGAATAAGTTAACTCGTTTGAATTTTTATTAACAAAAATGCAATCGTTTTTTAAATTCATATCCCCATTATTATTTTTTTTCTTATTTAAAAGAATTAAATGAGCCATTTTTTTTAAATCAAAATTTATCAGTCTTGAGAAAGGATAATCTGTCCAAAGATCGCCACTAATTATTAAAAAAGGAGTATCTCCAATAAGTTTTTTCGCATTAATTAATGCCCCTCCAGTACCCAGAATCTTTTCTTCATGTGAATAGCTTACTTTGATATTAAATTTTTTACCGTCTCCAATAGCTTCTTCTATCCTTGATCCAAGGTAATGAGTATTAATAATTATATGATCTATTCCAGCTGTTTTTAATTTCAAAATGTTCCATTCTAAGAGAGATTTTCCTTTCACTTTAATAAGCGGCTTAGGTAAGTCTTTAGTCAAATTTTTCAGTCTAGTGCCTAATCCAGCGGCAAGAATAAAAGCTTTCATTTAAGATATATTAGCAAGTCTTTCGTTAAGTATTTTTTTTAAAGGAATAAGGATTTCAGAGATTGGGCTTAGCTCATTATAAATTTTTGAAGTATTTATCAAATAATTAAACAAAGTGGGAAAGTCTTTAATTCTATTGGTTCTATTCAATTCTATAAACACTTGAGATAACTTACCTAAGATTCTAAATTGTCTTTGAATACTGCAATAATCAATATATTCAACCAGTTTAGATGTTGGAATTTCTAAGTTAAGTTTTTTACGAACCCTTTTTTGATATTTTTTGTACCAAAATGCAGTTTTTTCTTTTGGCCAAAAAAAATATAAATCTTTAAATAATGAAGCCGGATCTAAGCCAATTGGCCCAATCAAAGCATCTTGAAAATCTAATATACCGGTCTTGTTTTCCATATAAATTAAATTTCTGCATTCGAAATCGTAATGACAAATTACTTGCGGTTGATTCGCTAAATTTAAACAAACTTTTTCATAACATTCTTTTAGAGCTTTTTTTGAAGAATCATTTACTTTGTCTTCCAAAAAAAGTTTCAAAAAGAATTCTTCAAATAAACTCCAGTTTTCTAAAAGTTTTTTATTATCAAAAACATCAAAAACTTTTTTGTCTAAATCTATACTTTGAATTTTAACCAATTCTTCAATAGCAAGGTCATAAAAGAGATCTGCCTTTTCATCGGAAAGTTTAAATTGATAAATTTCATCACCGAAATCCTCAACAATAATTAAACCTAATTTTTCGTTTTCAAAAAAAATAATAGGAACGTTGACAGCATTTTCTTTAAAGATTTCAGCTTTTTTTGTAAACAAAGATACGCTTTCATCAGTCCCTTCGGGAATGATCATTAAAATTACGGTTTTTTTATCAGAAAAAAAAATCCTGTAGAAGTCTCTTTGACTAGATTCCAATCTCAGTTTAGAAAAAATTTCTATCGGATTTTTATTTATTAATTTAAGTTTCTTTTCAAGCCATTCTTTTTGATTAGTGGAAAGGTTTTTTATCAAAACTTCTAACTATTCTTTGCTGCTTCTGGAGGCAAAATATCGTCTGGAACAAAAAAATCTGGCGCTAGCTGATCAAAAGGTACAGATGCATATTTTGAAAAATCAGTGACTCCATTTTCTGCTAATAGATTGTCATCTATACAAAAATTTCCAGTAAATTCCTTTGAAGGTTTGGTTAGAATCACATATGCCGCGTCTGCCATTATCTCGGGAGTTCGAGAAATACTTGTCATTTCTTCACCGCCTAAAACATTTTTAACTGCAGCAGTTGCGATAGCTGTTCTTGGCCAGAGAGCATTTACAGCAACTCCCTGCTCTTTGAATTCTTCTGCCATACCTAGAACACATAAACTCATTCCATATTTAGCCATCGTATAAGCGACATGGCCAGAAAACCATTTGGGCTTCATATCCAAAGGAGGAGATAAATTCATAATATGCGGATTTTCAGCTTTTAAAAGATATGGAAGACATTTCTTTGAAGTTAAAAAAGTACCTCGAGCATTTATTTGATTCATGAGATCGTACCTCTTCATATCTGTTTGAAGAGTGTTAGTTAATTGAATTGCACTAGCATTATTAATACATATATCAATTCCTCCGAAGTGTTCTGCCCCTTTTTCTACACATTCCTCTACTTGTTCTTCAGACCTAATATCACAAACTAAAGGAAAGGCCTTTCCGCCTGCTTCCTCTATCTCTTCTGCTGCAGTATAAATTGTTCCGGGAAGCTTAGGATGTGGCTCTGCTGTTTTTGCAGCTAGAATAATATTGGCACCGTCTTGTGCTGCCCTTTTAGCTATGGCTAATCCTATACCTCGACTTGCTCCAGATACGAAAAGGGTTTTATTAGTTAATTTAGTCATATTATCTCCTTATTAAATTGTAATTCAAAAAACGTATTTTAACCCCCAAATCTATTTATTATCATTAGAATGGTGAATTAATGAAAATTTTTAAGAAAAAGATTTCATATTCTAATCTACGTCTTCTCACATTGAGTTGTTTACTTTTTTTTTCTTTTTATTTTAACAGTCAAGATTTTAGTTATAGCTCAGATAAATTTTTCTCTGATGAAGAAAATAATTCTCTAATTTTTGAGGGAAATGTAAATTTAAATTACGATGATTTTATTTTTATTGCTGATTTAGCTGAACTTAATCAATCAACAAAAAATTTAGAACTTAACTCTTTAACGTTTAAGGTTAAAAATCAATATGTATGGGGAGAGTCAGAAAAGGCAAGTGCATCCAAAGGAAAAATATCTTTTGAAAAAACAAAATTTTCTTTATGTCCTTGTGAAGAAAAAATATGGTGGATAGAAGCAGACAAAGTTGACTTAGATACAGAAAAAAATAATATTTCTTTTGAAAAAGGAAAATTAAAAGTTAATGATAAACCTATATTTTTTTTTCCAAAAGGATCTTTTCCAGCTTCAGGAAATAGAAGAAGTGGTTTTTTGCTGCCCGAGATATCAGCATCCAACAAGTCTGGCACGGACATTTCAATTCCATATTATTTTAATTTAGCAAAAAATTATGATCTTTCTATAGA
>Ga0209036_1000380_pt1 | contig 19085 bp, 19 predicted proteins | sample MarorgKNORR_S2LV_3_FD_188222 | JGI IMG/M metagenome (GOLD analysis project Ga0209036, IMG submission 188222) | Marine microbial communities from the Southern Atlantic Ocean, analyzing organic carbon cycling - DCM_A/KNORR_S2/LV (SPAdes) (version 2) | ecosystem: Environmental > Aquatic > Marine >... | reverse complement strand
CCTTTTGGGAGTGTGGCGGAATTGGTAGACGCGCCGGACTTAAAATCCGTCGAGCGCTTTAGCTCGTGGGGGTTCAAGTCCCCCCACTCCCATTCTTAATCTATTTATTTTTAGTTCTTACGATAACTTTTAATAGTTGTTATGTTTTAACTAAATAAAACCAGAAATTTAAATGGAAAGTATTTTTGATAATTCATTTGCTACTTTAGTTGCCTACGTAGGGATTGTTTCTATTTATTTATTAGTTATTCCGTTAATACTTTTTTACTGGATGAATAATAGATGGAATGTTATGGGCAAATTTGAGAGATTAATAGTTTATGGATTAGTATTTCTTTTCTTCCCAGGTTTAATTTTATTTTCTCCATTTTTAAATCTCAGATTAAGAGGAGATAGCAAAGGTTAAATTTTGACTAAAGGTAAGGTTGTACAAATAGGTTTATTAATCTCATTATTAGGACTATTAAGTTATAAATTAGCGCCACAATTGGGTATCGATAACTTTACAGCTAGCACAATCTCAAACTTTTTTTTGATTGTGATTGTCATAAGTTGGGTTTCATCTTATGTTCTTAGAGTTTTAAACGGAAAAATGACTTTTATGGAACAAAGGAAGCGTTATAGAAAAGAGTATGAAAAAATTGTGAATGATAAACTAGAAACCAAATTTAACTTATTACCAAAAGAAGAGCAGGAAAAACTAATGGAAGATTTAGAAAAAAATCCATAAACTATTTAAAAATTATCAAATAAAAATCTCAAAAATTCATGAAAGAAAACAAGAAAACGCAATTTCCTATGAATGAAACTTTATCAAAAATAAATAAGAAGTTTTTGGAACTAAAGAAAAGCGATAAATTAGCATTGATGCCCTTCATAATGGCAGGTGATCCTAATATTGAGACTACATCAGAGATTTTATTAAAGTTGCAAGAAAAGGGTGCAGATCTTATTGAATTAGGAATCCCTTATAGCGACCCTCTTGCTGATGGCCCAATCATTCAATTATCAGCTTCTAGAGCATTAAAGTCAGGAACTACATTGAAAAATGTTATTCAATTATTAGAGTCTTTGAAAGATAAGTTGCATATTCCAATAATACTTTTCACTTATTTTAATCCTGTATTAAATTTTGGACTTGAGAATTTTTGTGAATTGGCATCTAAAGTAGGAGTTTCAGGATTAATAATTCCCGATCTTCCTTTGGAAGAAGCATATAAATTTTCAGAAATAATTAGTTCTTATTCTATAGACTTGATATTATTAGTTGCTCCTACTACTCCCTCTGAAAGAATGAAAATTATATCTAATAATACAAAAGGTTTTACTTATTTAGTAAGCGTAACAGGAGTAACAGGAGAGAGAAACAAAATGGAAAATAGAGTAGAGAATCTTATTACTAAATTACAAGAAATAAGCATTAATCCTGTAGCGGTTGGTTTTGGAATATCTTCTCCTGAACATGTTAATAAAGTTCGTAAATGGGGGGCAGATGGAGTAATTATTGGTAGTGCATTTGTTAAAAGAATCTCTAATAGTAATGAAAAGGAAGTTGTTAATCAAATTGGTAAATTTTGTGAAGAAATGCGTAAAGCTGCTGATCAATAAATGTAATTAAAAAAGTAATTTTGCATGTTTATTTTATTAAAAAACCCCTTATGAAAAGGGGCTTTAATTCTTAATAATTAGAATAATATTTTATGGGGATTATTCCGAGGGTAATAATCTTATTTGTTTTCTCCCAAGCTTTATTTCAAACTCATCGCCTGCTTTTAAGTCTAAAAGTGCTGTATATGCTTTCCCAATCAAAAGATTCCCATTACCTTGAACTGTCGCTATATAACTTAACTTTCTACCACCCTTACCAATACCTGCAACTCCGGTATCTCCGAGGTTAACGCCTTTTGCTTCAAGAAGTGCTTCATAAAAAGCAGTGAAATTTAAACGTTCGCTTCCATTTTTTTTCGTGGAAACGTATCCACATGCACGAACAAGATCTGACTTGCTAACATCACCAAGTTCTTTAACTTTAGCAAGGAGATCGCTACCACTTAGCATAATAAATTAATAAAAAGTTATTCTTAATTAACATAGCAATTAGTGTGTAATTTGTGCAATTATTAAGCATGTATTTATTCAATTAGTTATCTTTTAATGATGGAAAAATTTATAGTATTTGGGAAGTATTGTGACGATGCAATTAACAAAAGGGAACCATTTCGTAAAAATCATCTTGATAGACTTGGGGATTTAAAAGATAGAAATATTTTAATTACTTTAGGACCTACTAAATGTACAAAATATTTATTTGGTATTTTTAACGCTAATAATGAAAATGAATTAAGACAATTAATTGAGAAAGATATTTATTGGAAGGAAGGTATATGGATTGATTTTGATATTTATCCATGGATCCAAGCATTTTAAAAAAGTATATATTAAAAAACGATAATCTTTTAGCTTATTTTACTTATAATTAGAGCGATAATTATTTTTTAAAATTGTAAAAATAAGGTTTTTATTTATAAGAAAAATAAAAATAAATAATATAATTTTCAATAAAAAATGCTTCTAAAATAAAATGTTTATATGGTTATTTAAGTTAGTTTTTAAATAAAAAAATAGCTAAGTTTAAATATTTTATTTACTACTGTCTTTTTTTATTTGGTTCACTAAGGAGTCGATATCTAATTGATTATATGGGTGGGTTTCGTTTATTCCTTGAGAATTGGTTGGAATATTGTTTAGCCAATTTTGTTCTATCTTTATGAGATTTTTAACAATGTTGAAAATACCTCCTTTTTTATAAAATTCTTTAACTTTTTGAGTGATTTCGGAGGTTCGACTTGATTTGAGATTTAATTCATTAGCTAGATCTTTTTGTGTATATCCATGGGATTTTAACCAATCTTTAATAAAAGACATAAGTTCTTTTTCTTCTCCCTGTGATAGTTTACTCATTTAACAAAAGGGAACAATTTATTAAGTTTCCTTTCTGCTCTTGCTCTTATTGCAGGAGTCATATATCTACTCCATATACTTAAAACTGCAGTGAGAGCAACAAAGTCATCACTGTAACCTACTAAAGGCATAAAGTCAGGGAATAGATCAAATGGCATTATTAAATAAGCTAGTGCGGCCATTAAGGAAACTCTTACTTGTGTTGGAGTAAAAGGATCGAGAGCCATTTCTAGAACTTCTAAAGCTGGTTTTGCAATAGTTCTACCAGCTCTTATTAAGATTTTTATAATGATATTTTCATCTAATGATGAACTTTCTAAAACCTCTGCATCATAAATTTTTTCTTTGTCTTTGTAATAGCTATCATTCATAATTTTTAATTTAATTAATTAATGATTTTTAGCTAACACTATCAACTAGTCCATTTTGGATTCCTGCTTTCCTAAGCTTTCTCAAGGCTCTTTGTACAACTTGTCTGCAATATTCTCTACTACAACTCATATGTCTTGCAACTTCAGCCAAAGTTCTCCATTCATTTGAACCATCTAAACCGAATCTAAGGCTTACTATCTTTCTTTCTTTTTCAGTAAGATTTGCCTTGTCTAATAATGTCCAGGCAGAGGCTGTCCTCTCAGCTAGTTCTGCTAATTCCATTGGAGGCGTTTGATCGCTTGGCAGAATATCAACAAGTTCAGATGGATCCGACTTAGATTTTACCGTACCTTGAAGACTTACTGTTATACTCCTTAATTCGCAAGAAAGTAGTTCATCTATCTCCTCTTTAGTAATTTTCAGTTCATTTGCTAACTCAATGCTAGTGGGAGGAAAACCTTTAAGTTGCATTAATTTTGATTTTGCTGCTCTTAATTTAGTAAGCTTTTCATTAATGTTTACTGGTATTCTTATTGTTCTACTTTGCGTTGAGAGTGCTCTGTTTAGTCCCTGCCTTATCCACCAGTAAGCGTAAGTAGAGAATCTATGCCCCCTTGAAGGGTCGTATTTCTCTACAGCTCGCGTAAGACCAAGAGTGCCTTCTTGAATTAAATCTAATAAATCTAAACCTTTTCCCTGATATCTTTTTGAAAGATTAACTACTAATCTTAGATTTGCCGTAATCATTTCATTCTTAGCTTTTTCACCAATTTTTATTTTCTTTTTTTCCTCTTCGGAATATTCACAATCGGGACCTTTCCCACCGGCTGTTTGACATCTATTGATAAGTACTACCATTTCTTGGACTTTTCTTCCCATAGTGAGTTCCTTCTCTGGTGTCAAAAGTTGATGACGACCTATTTCTCCAAGAAAATCGCTTAATGAACTCACGATTTACACCTTTTACGTAATGTATTTAACTTATAGTTAATTTCTTAATAAGCTATACATGTAATAATTAATTAATAATTAATTAATAATTAATTAATAATAATTATTTATTAATTTGATTAAATCTATACTTCCCAATTTTATATATTTAATTATTTTTTTTTCTTCTTGATTCAAGAACAGTTAGTACATCTCTCCACTTAACTCCCTTATGTAGCAATGCAACTTGAAGATGATAGATTATATCAGAAGCTTCATTTGCAATTTCATCTTTGTCATTATCTTTGCAAGCCATAATAAATTCAGCAGTTTCTTCTCCCATTTTTTTTAAGATAGTATTACTACCTTTTGTTAACAAATGATTTGTATAACTTTTTTCTAGAGGATTAATTGATCTTTCATTAAGTGTATCAAATAATTCTGAGCAAATATTAGAAAAAGGACTTGTTTTCTTTGATGTTTTATTAATTGAATTACTATCTATTTCATTGAAAAAACAACTTTTTTCACCTGTATGGCATGCCCCTGAGCCATTCTGTTCTATCGAAAGAACAAGTGCATCATTATCGCAATCAAATCTAATTTCTTTAAGAAATTGGGTACTACCACTCGTTGCTCCTTTTCTCCATATCTCGGATCTAGATCGACTCCAGTAATGTACATTTCTTGTCTCGAGTGTTTTATTTAAAGATTCTTTATTCATCCAAGCCAACATAAGAATGGATCCGTCTAGCCAATCTTGTGCTATTGCAGGGATTAATCCATTATTATCAAAACGAAGTTCTTCGATGGAAAAATTTGTTGAATAAGCCATTATATTTAATAAGTTAGACCTCTTACTCTTTGTTTTACTAAAGCTTATCTTATCAGTTTATTAATGGATATTCATTCATCACAATTTTCTTGCAGCAAAAGTTATGAGGATTTTCCCTGCTCTCATAGGCAATGGCGCCATGATGGACACTGTAGATTTGTTCATGGTTATTCAAGGACATTTACCTTTTGGTTCGCTGCTAAAGAATTGGATAAAAATGGTTTTGTCGTTGATTTTTCTGGTTTAAAACCTCTTGAGAAAAGGCTTAAAGAACAGTTTGATCATACATTTCTTGTAAATAGTGATGATCCTTTATTAAATTACTGGAGGAAATTACATGATTTAGATGCTTTAAATTTGAAGATTATGGATAATGTTGGAATGGAATATTCTTCTGAAATGATTTGGCAATGGGCTAATGAATACTTGAAGGATAATGATAAAGGAAGAACATGCTGCTGGAAAACTGAATCAAAAGAAAATAAATCAAATTCTGCTAGTTATGAAAGATTCCCAGAGTGGTTTTAAGATTTATTTAAAAGTTTATAAACAAATTTAAAAATAGTACTTTAATCAAAATATCAATTTACAAATATGCATCCATCTTTAATAGAAATATAAACCTCTTTTTTATTTAAGTAATTGTTATTGAGAATATTATTTGCAATTTTTGTCTCGATTTCTTTTTGAATAATTCTTTTTAATGGTCTTGCTCCATAGCTATTATCAAAACTATTTTTGACTAGATGGTCAATAGCCTCATCTGTAATTTGAAAGTTTAAGTCTTTTTTGATAAGCCTATTTTCTAGGTTTTTTAGTTGTATTTTAGCTATATCTTTTAATTCATTTAATTCCAAATTTTGAAATATTATTATTTCATCTAGGCGGTTTAAGAATTCTGGTTTAAAAAATTTCTTCAATTCAACATTTACAATATTTTTAATTTCATTTTTATCTTCATTCCTAATAGATAAATCATTTATAGATTGACTTCCTAAATTACTTGTAAGAACAATTATTGAATTTTTAAAACTAATTGTTCTGCCTTGCCCATCGGTAATAATCCCATCATCAAGAACTTGTAATAAGATATCTAAAACATCTTTGTGGGCTTTTTCTATTTCATCTAGGAGTATAAGAGAGTAAGGGTTTTTCCTGACGGCTTCGGTTAATTGGCCTCCTGATTCAAAACCTAGATACCCTGGAGGGGCACCAATAATTTTGCTTACAGAATGCTTTTCCATATATTCAGACATGTCTAGTCTCGTGATTGATGAATTCGAGTCAAATATTGTTTTGGCTATTACTTTGCTTAGTTCAGTCTTTCCTACTCCTGTTGGCCCTAAAAATAAAAAACTAGCTATTGGTCTATTGGGATCATTTAGTCCTGTCCTTGATCTCTTAATTGAATCTGAAACCGCACATATAGCATTATTCTGACCAATAATTTTTTCTTTAAGAGTTAATTCTAGTTTTAAAAGTTTTTCTTTTTCAGATTGATTTAAATTATTTACTGGAATAGAAGTCCACTTCGAAACAACTTCTGCTATGTCATCAAAATTAACTTCTTGCCTTAAAAGATTCTTTTCACCATTTTTAAAAGAATCTACTAAATTCTCACTTTTGATTTTTAATTTTTTTTGTAAAGAAATTAAAGTTCCAAATTCTAATTCTGCAGCTTTATTGAGATCAAAACTTCTTTTAGCTTGTTCAATTTTTAATTGAGTAGATTCAATTTCTTCTTTTAAATTACTAATCTCGTCAATTTCTTCTTTCTCTTTTCGCCATTGATGGTTTAATTCAGATTGCCTAATCTTAAGATCGTGAAGCTCATTATTAATTCTTTTAAGCCTTTCTAAAGAAAAATTATCTGATTCCCTTTGTAAGGATAAATTCTCCATTTCTAGTTGTAAAACTTTTCTATCAATCTCATCAATTTCTTCTGGTTTGGATGTTATTACCATATTTAATCTTGAAGCCGCTTCATCAATTAGATCGATTGCTTTGTCTGGTAGGAATCTATCATTAATATATCTTTCACTTAAGCTAGCAGCAGCAACAAGAGCATTATCAGAAATTCTTACACTATGATGAACCTCATATTTTTCTCTTAGCCCTCTAAGTATTGAAATCGTATCATCTACTGAAGGAGCGTTAATTTTTATTTTCTGAAATCTCCTTTCAAGCGCAGGATCTTTTTCAATATTTTGTTTATGCTCATTAATTGTCGTAGCACCTATACATCTTAATTCCCCCCTTGCGAGCATTGGTTTCAAGAGATTACTGGCATCTAAAGATCCTCCAGTTGCTCCAGCACCAACAACTGTATGAATTTCATCTATAAAAAGAATAATCTTACCTTCAGAACTTTTAACTTTTTTTAAAACATTTTTAATTCTCTCTTCAAATTCGCCTCGGTATTTTGCTCCAGCTATTAATGAACCCATATCGATTGATATTAATTGCCTATTATTTAATGAAGATGGGACATCTCCATTAACGATTCGCTGAGCTAAACCTTCTACTATTGCAGTTTTACCTACTCCAGGTTCTCCTATTAGAACAGGATTATTTTTGGTTCTTCTGCTTAATATTTGGATCGTTCTTCTGATTTCTTCATCCCTCCCAATAACAGGGTCAAGGATTCCATCCCTAGCTGATTTTGTAAGATCAATGCCGAATTTATCTAAAGTTTCATTTGAACTTTCAAAATTATCATTAATCGTGGATTCAGATTTCATCTTATTTAAAAGTTCTAAAAATTCAGGGATTTTTTTTGTATTTAAAACTAATTCACTGCAAATTTCATCATAAGACAAACCGTAAAGTATGTGTTCTGTTGATATCACTACATCATTAAACGAAACTCTTAAATCATTTGCTTTTAAAAAAACTTTTTCTGTGGTTTCTCCTATAAATAGAGTTTTTTGTTTATTCTTCATTTTTGCTTTCGCATCTAATAAAGAAGTTAACTTTGTTTCTATCTTTCTAATATTTACACAATTTTTTTTTAGTATTTTAGAGGTGAAAATATCTTGTTTTATTAGTGCAAGCAATATATTTTCAGAATCTATATTTTGCTGAAAATTATTTTGTGCAATTTCCTTTGACAAAATAAAAATATCCCAAGCAGAATTGGAGAATTCACTTGGGACAAATTTCATTTAAGCCAATGTAATAAATTTAATTAATCAAAATAATCGCAATATTTAGTAAACATTATTTAATTAATTAGGTATTTTATTCAACAATTACTTTACCTACCATCCCTGCACCTCTGTGAGGCTCACAATAGTAGTCAAAAGTTCCTGCTGTATCAAATGTTTCTTCCCATGATTCGCCAGGAGCGAAGGCTAGATCAGCATGACTTAATTCTTCATGGCCATCAAAAACAGCATTATGAGGAGCTAATTTATTATTGATGAATTTAACAGTATCACCTGTACTGATAGTTACAGAACTTGGTTCAAAAGCTAACATTCCAGCGTCAGTACCAAGCTTAACTTCAACAGTTTTAGCAGAAACAGAAGAAATTCCTAGTCCTAGAGTTAAAACTATTGCAAAAAAACCTGCAAAGATTGAACGTAACATAATTTAAATTTACTATTTATATATATTACAAGGTTTTTGGAACTAAATCGCGAGAAGTTTAATTGATATTACAACCTGGTAACTTTGCTAACCTTAAAACATCTTGCAGGGATCTGGCATAACTTTTTAAATTTAATTTCTCAGGATTAGTTATGGGCACATGGTTAAAGTCATATTTTTTTATGCTGAAGCTATCCCAAGGAGTCATTTGAATAGGAAGCACTCTTAATAATATTTTCATTATTGTTTTTGTTAAGGGGATGGAAAAATATCTATTCATTCCGTTTCTCTTTAAAAGGATATTTATCGCATCATCAATTGAAATAAAGTTTTGACCTAATACAAATTTTTTGAACCCTTTGTAATTCTCTTCTTTATAATTTTTAATTAGAAACCCACAAATTTGTGCTATGTCATTGGCATGTATAAAGTGAAACTTTGAGTCAAGTTTTAGAAATCTTGCCATCCAAAGCCATTTATTTATTTCTTTCAATCCGCTTGTTAAATAGCTCACGGGATACTTACTTCTTTTATTAAGAGTTCCTCCAAAAACTAATGTAGGAAAAACTGCGAATGTTTTTTCTGCAAATGAGCTCTCTTTAAGTCTTTCAAAACACTTATATTTTGTTTGAATATATTCTGTTCCATAAGTTAAAGATTCCCTCATTAATTCACATTGTTCGTTGAGTATGCTGGCTGTTGAAAAATAAATTATTTTCTCTAATTTATCTTTTTCAAGCATTCCTAGTAACTCTTCGAACGCTTTTATGTTTACATCATAGGCTCTTTTTGGATCACCCCAAGCAGTCGCAGTGTGGATAAGAAAATTTACCTGACTAATTTCTTTACTAAATCTATTGCATTCTCTGATATCACATATAAGCAATTTAATTCGCTTGTTCTTTTGTATAGCAAGGGGGAGCTTATTTTTATCTCTCACCATGAGATAAAGCCTAAATCGAGTGTTTCTTAAAAACCAATCAATCAAATATTGGCCAACACATCCGTTAGAACCTGTTATTAATAAGTTTTTAATTGCCAAAATTTAAATTAATAAGTTAGTTTTTTACCATGTTCAAAAAATGTTTGAGCATTTTCTTCTGGTGTGCCTGGTAAAATTCCATGACCTAAATTAAGAATATATTTTCTCTCTTTTACTTTATTGAAAGTATTATCGATTCTCTCTTTTATTGAATCTTTATTTCCAAATAATATACCTGGATCAACATTTCCTTGTATTCCAATTCCTGTAGGGATTCGCTTGCAAGCCTCCTCAATATCTACAGTCCAGTCTAGTGAAATTATATCTACACCAGTTTTAGCCATTCTTTCTAATACCCCAGCACTGCCCGATATATACAATATTATCGGAGTATCTGGGAATTCTTCTTTAACGATGTCAACAACTTTCTTTTGATAAGGGCCAGCAAAAATATCGTAGTCTTGAGGACTTAATTGTCCTGCCCAAGAGTCAAAAATTTGTACAACTTGAGCGCCAGATTTTATTTGATACTTTAAATACTCACCAATGGATTTTGCAAAGTGATCTAGAAGTTTGTGAAGTAAATCAGGTTCTTTAAAAGCCATTGACTTTATTAAAGAATAATTTTTACTGCTTTTACCTTCAACGACATATGCAGCCAAAGTCCAAGGTGCTCCAACAAAGCCAAGAACCGTTGCTTCATTTTTTACATCTTTTTTTAATGATGAAAGGACTTCTCCCACAAAACTTAAACTTTCGTTCGGAATTAATTCTTTTAAATTTTCTATTTGGTGAATATTTCTTATTGGATCTTCTATTATTGGACCCTTACTTTCTATTATTTCAAAGTTGATTCCCATTCCAGGAAGAGGGGTAAGTATATCTGAAAAAAGAATTACACCATCTGGCTTGAAAGCCAAAAAAGGTTGCATTGAAATTTCATAAGAGAGTTCTGGGTTCTCAGATCTTTCCCTAAAGCTTGGGTAGCGTTCTCTTAAATCTCTGTAAATCTTCATATATCTGCCTGCTTGTCTCATCATCCATACTGGAGGCCTGTTAACTTTCTTTCCTAAGGCAGCAGATAGTAAAAGTGGTAAATTCTCACCCATTTTTTGAGTACAATATGATTTTTTTAAAAAAATAAAATCTTTAACCTAAAAATTTTACAACGTGGAGCAGATTAAAATCACTATGTGAAGAATTAAATGAAATTGACTAATAAATAAACCTTTATTATTGCTTTAATTGATGCTTAAAGATACTTACACTTAGCGGTGGTAAAACAATTTCAAGAGCATTTTCATAATTATGAATATTATATTTTAAAGTTTCCTTACCTCCCATATTCCCTTTGTTACTGCCGCCATATTTAGAACCGTCTGAATTGAAAATCTCTTTATAGAAGCCCTCTAAAGGAACACCTATTTTATAGGATCCATGAAAGTTAGGGGTAAAGTTTGCAACAACTACAAGCCATTCATTACTTTCATTTTCCCTTCTCATAAAACTGATAACTGAATTGGAGGTGTCATCGCAATCTATCCATTGGAATCCATAAGGATCAAAGTCATTTTTCCATAAAGAAGGCTCATTTTTATAAAGTTTATTTAAGTCATCAACCAAGTTTCTAATACCTTTATGGGGTTCAAATTCTAAAAGTTCCCATTGAAGATCATCCCAAACATTCCATTCTTGCCTTTGACCAAATTCCATTCCCATAAAAATTGTCTTTTTACCAGGATGTGTCCACATGTAAGTTAATAAAGCCCTTGTATTCGCGAATTTTTTCCAATCATCTCCTGGCATTTTATGTAAAAGATGACTTTTCCCATGAACAACTTCATCGTGACTAAGGGCAAGCATAAAATTTTCGGTGTAATTATAAGTTATTGAAAAGGTCACACTATTTTGATGAAATTGCCTAAACCAAGGATCTATTTCAAAATAATCGAGCATATCGTGCATCCACCCCATATTCCATTTTAAATTGAAACCTAGTCCACCTACATTTGTAGGCTCGGTAACCATTGGCCAAGTTGTGGATTCTTCAGCAATAGATAGTGCACCTGGAAAATGCTGAAAAAGTACATGGTTTGCTTGCTGAAGAAATTTAACAGCTTCTAAATTTTCATTCCCACCATTTTCATTTGGAATCCATTCACCCTCTGGACGTAAATAGTCTCTATATAACATTGAAGCTACAGCATCTACTCTTATCCCATCGATATGGAATTCCTCAAACCAATAAATAAGGTTTGCTACCAAAAAATTCCTTACTTCATTTCTACTGTAGTTAAATATTAAAGTACCCCATTCTTTATGCTCTCCAATACGAGGATCACCATGTTCATAAAGATGACAACCATCAAAGAAAGCTAAACCATGCTTATCTTTTGGAAAATGGCCAGGAACCCAGTCGAGAATTACACCTATACCCTCTGCATGACATCTATTTATAAACTCTTTAAATTCATTAGGAGTGCCATATCTACTTGTCGGGGCGTACCAACCGGTAACTTGATAGCCCCAGGAACCATCGAAAGGATGTTCCGAAATAGGCATTAATTCGATATGAGTAAATCCTCTTTCTTTTACATATGGGATAAGCTTTTCTGTTAACTCTGGATAAGTTAAAAACCTTGTCCCAGGTTTTAAATCTGCTGCAGGAACTGGAGATCTTGTCTGTCCATTTTTTTCAATATATTTATTCTCAATTGAATCGTGCATCCAACTTCCCAAATGCATCTCATAAACTGAAATAGGTTTATTAATTTGACTAGATGAATCTCTATTAGTTATCCAAGAACTATCTTCCCAATCAAAATCGTTAAGTTTAGATACTATTGAGCCATTTTGGGGTCTGATTTCATGAAGGAAACCATATGGATCAGCTTTTTCATAAATATGTCCTTCTTGAGTTCTTATTTCATATTTATAAGCATCTCCTTCTTTCATTATTGGCATAAATAATTCCCAAATACCACCCAGCCTTTTTTGCATAGGATGATGTCTACCGTCCCAAGAATTTATATCTCCGATTATTGAGATTGATTTTGCATTTGGTGCCCAAATACAGAACATTACTCCTTTTTGATTTATTTCTTCATGGATGTGAGCCCCCATTTTTTCCCAAATATGATGGTGGTTACCTTCAGCAAAAAGGTGTCTGTCTAATTCCCCCATCCATTCTTCCCTATAAGCCCAAGGATCTTGCTGTGAATGAGAAACTCCTCCTCTTGACACATTTATTTGATAATTATTTTTGGGATCTTCAGGAAGTGTTACTTCAAACAGCCATTTATGATTTAACGTAGTTGTTTTATAGGTTTTATCTTTAAAAATAATATTTACTTCATCTGCTTCAGGCATCCATACTCTTGTTATCCACTGTCCATTAACGAAATGGGGACCTAAAATATTTAATGGATTATCATTGCAACAATTTTCGAGGTTGAAAGCTTCTGATTTAATCCAGTCTGCTTGAATAGTTTCTTTCATGACTGGTAGCTGTTAAGGAATTAGTTTATCAAATTATCAACCAAATAAAAAAAATTAATTGAAAAATGGAGTCATTTTCATAAATGTTTTATTTAGTTCAAAACTTAAATTTATTATTTTGTGATTAATAGTTGGGGCACCAAGCATATCGTCACCAAATCCTGAATTAACACCAATAGCTGGGTATGCAGCAGCTGATATAGATAACCTTAGTTTTGTACCTTTTAGAATCGTAATATTAGTAGGATGCATTGCGATTTCGCAATCACATTTTTCGTCTATTTGTAAGTTTTTAACTCTTAAAAATCCAGTTGAAAATTGGTTTACAGTTTTATCTTGTTCATTAACAAGAGACAAAGCAAGACATATATCAAAGCTTTTCTTGTCACTCTTTACAGAGGTTTCAAGTATAGGTATTCCTGAAAGTTGAAGATCTTCCTCAAAGGAATTGGTTTGAAAAACACCCACATCTAATCTTTTGTCAAAAATATATCTATCAAATAAACCAGGATTTGGACCTAAGTGTCCTCCCTCTGCTTGAAATGGCCTCCACGGATCATGAACAATTGAAAACCAGCCCGACCCTCTTGAATTCAAAAGGAGACTCCCATCAATAATTTCGAAATTAGCTGTTCCATTACTTTCAAGACCAAACTTGCAATCTTGAATCTTGTCTTCTTCAATTACATCCCATTTTTTTAATGAAAGATTCCAAATTTTTTTATTCTTAAAAGAATTTGTTTTATTAACTTCTTTATTCGTTTTGAGGTGGGTATCAAAAAAATCTAACAAAGTATTTTGTGATCCCTCCCACCAATTTAGATGTGTAGAATTCCCAATAATTATGTCAGGATTTCCACCTGCTGCTTTTGATTTTTGATAGAGATCAAATGCTCCTCCTAGATGAGGATCCCAAAGACCACCAATAATTAACATTGGTTTTTTTAGCCATGATGAAATAAGTTTTATCTGTAGAAAATCTTTATTTTGATTTAGATTGTTAAGCCATTCAAGTATGAAGTTATTAGGATCATATTTTTTTAAAAGATCTAATCCTTTTCTTAAATAACTTTTATTTTCTAGGGCTGATCTTATTTCTTCCCATCCTAAAGAGTTATTTTCCCTTCTCATCTTTAAGGCAGCTATTTGTAATCCCCACGCAATATTATTATTCCACCAAAACGCTCCACCATCCGAACTCCAATGATTTTTTAAATCTATCCCCGTCATTGCGGGAGATAAGCAATCAGGAGGCTTTGAATCTTTTGTTCCTGTAAGTTGAGTTAATCCTTGATATGAAAAGCCATATAACCCAAGTTTTCCATTGCATTCTTTTAAAGATCTTACCCATTGGTGCGTTTCTGATGTATCACTAGGTTCTTGAGAGAACCCTTTGAATACTCCACCAGATGATCCCTGACCTCTAACATCTTGTACTACTACTATGTAACCCTTTGAAGCCCACCATTCAGGATGAGAATAAGTAATTGTTGAAGCTATTTCTCTTCCATATGGTTGTCTCATTAATAGCGCGGGCCAAGAACCTTTATCTTTAGGTGTCCAAATTCTTGATACTAATTCAACTCCATCATTTAATTTTAAAGACTTATCAACCCATTTTACTTCGCGCATTTAAGTGTTTATATAACCTGAGGACAATGAAGACCAATTACATAAATAGATAGAATTTCAGCATTAATTGGATTCAAGTTATTTTTTTTTGAAACAAACTCTATAGCTTTATCTGAACTTGCGGAGATGCCTTTTGAATTTAATTCTTTAAATTTATTACACATCTTAATAGCATCACCAGGATTCTTTTTGACAGTCTCCAAAAGACCTGATTGACTTAAAACAGGATTTATATAGGCTACCGATAAAAATAATAATAAAAAAAAGTTATTCATTTTATTTATAATCTTTTTAAAATTCTACATTAAATAAATCTTTTAACCAAGATTTTAAATAGATTTACAGATTTCATTAGCCCTCTTTATCCAATCTTTTAACGTGGATAAAGTTATATTTGTTTGAGTTTTAGTTCTAAGACTTCTCTCCAATCTTCCAATTCTCTCTTTGAGATCATATGGGTTTAAAATTGAAAGAGATTGAATAGACCCTATACCGCAGTGTAATAGTAAGTAAGATTCATATGGAGTTATTGAAAGCTCATTTTTAAAATTAGCAATAGCTCTGATTTTTCTTAAATTATTTAGTGTACATAATGAATGAGATTTTTGAATGATATTTAATTCAGAATCACTAAGTTGACTTAATCTTTTAAAGTCATTTAGTTTCTTTTTAATTAAAAAAGATTTTTCATGTCTGAAATTCTCAGGTAAAATTTCTAAAAATTTTTCTTCTATCATTTATTCATCTAATTCATATTAAAGCTTTTTTCTATTTCTCCAATAATTACTGGCTTACTAACGTCATTGGATATCTTCTCAAGTTTCCTAATTTTAATTTTTACTTTTGATCCTGATCTACTACCTTTTTTAAGATTTTCAGATAATTGTTTTAAAGTCGGCTCAATCGCTTCCTCTGGAAATTCACTATCAGCTTTTGTAACAATTAAATCAAATCCATTATCATAAACAATTGGAACATATTTTGCTCCATCTATTTTTACATTATCTGTATAGCTCTGTATAAAAGCCCAACTGCTTAAAGAGAGTAATAATGAAAATATTGTCGCACCTGTAATTCTAAATTTAAAACCAAAGTTAAAAATAAAAGCAATCAAAGTAACTAGAAAAAGAAATATTCCTAAAAATCCAAATATCTTAGGTGTATTCGCTAATAGTTCAAAAAAAGACATTTAGTGGCTTTAACCTGATTAATTTCTTATATTTTGTAAGCCTACTCTATTTTGGGATTCTAACTTGAAAAAAATTAGATCTCTAAATTTTAATAAAAAGCTTTTTTTCTTAGGGACTGCTTTGTCAATTAGCTTTGTAGGAACTTTTTTATTAAATAAATTTCTTGAAGATTTCTATACCAATAGAAAACCCTTACTTGAAAATAGGATAGAAAAATTTTTAAATAAAGAAATAGATTTGGGGGATTATTCTGGGATCAGATTTCTTGGGATATCTTTAAATAATCTAAAAATTATTGATAAAAATAATTTAAATTCTGAAATCGTATCGAAGAATATCTACGTAGGCATAATGCCAATTAGATCATTTTTAAATCAAAGATGGATTTTTAATGTAAAACCAAAAAAAACTAAAATTGAAATAAACAATGATTTTTTCAAAAGGGTAAAATCTGATGCTAATAAAAACAGATTTATAAAAAGTAAAGTAAAATATGATCTAAATTTTAATTTAAAGGAATCTGTAAATTTCAAATTAAAGGATATTGGAATAGAGACTAAAGTAAAAGGAAAATTGATATATAAATCAAAAGCTAAGCAGTTTATTGGTAATTTTCAGACACATACTAAGGGTAAAGGTAATTTAAATTTAAAACTAAATACTAAATTAAATAAAGACTTTCTGAATCTCGAGATATTATCCCGTGGGATAAACTTGAAGGGATCTAAGTATAGTTTTGGTGATAGGGAATTTGCTATAAGAGGAGGGAATATTAAATCTAATTTTAAATTTTATAAATCTTCCAAAAAAACTTCTTGCAAAGGCAATCTTTCTTTCAATAACTTAAGATTAAAAACTAATAATTTAGTAGAGGATATAAAAAGTGATTCTATAAGGTTTTTATGCCAAGGTAATAATATTATCGCGGATACAAATAATCTTAATTATGGTACTTTAATCTCTGATTTTAAACTTAATGTTCCTTTAAATAAAAATATTAATAATATAAATTTAAAAGGTAATCTTGGATATTTAGATAGTTTAAATCCTGAAATACAACTATCAGGAAATATACCCTATTGGGTTGATAAAAGGGGTATAAATTTTGGAAAAATTAATTCAAGTTTTATTCTTAATAGAACCCAATTATCTAATTTAAATATTTTCCGTAAAGATAAGATAAGAGGTTTTATTACTGCAAAAGGAGAATTAAAAGGTGAGATAAATAAACCTGATATTAAAATCAATTTCAATGTTGATTATCCTCATTACAAAGGGATAAGGATAAGAGAAATATGGGAGGGTGAGATTAAAAATCAAAATAATAAATATGTAGTAAATATGAAGAATAGATATTCACCCGTGCCTTCTTTCCTTACCTTTAATCTTGATTCAAAGATTAAGTTAGAGAATATAACCTTTAGCAGAATATTTAATTCCAATAAAGGTAGTATAAATTTAATTAAAGATGATGATAAGTATCGTTGGAATGCAAATAATTTTCCCTTAGATGAGCTTGAATTGGCTATTGGTAATAATGAATTCGATAGAGTTAGCGGAAACGTTAATGGTTCTGGTTTTATATCTAAAGATCAAACTTACTTTGATGGTCGTTTAGCTTGGAGTTTGGGCAAATATAGGAATATAAAGTTTGCTAATTCATTATTTGATTTTACTCTTGATAATAAATCATTTTACGTTAATTCATCACTATATCCAATTGATGGAGGTATGATTGATCTTGAATATGATTCTAATAAAGATGATAATTTTAATATAAATTTTAATAATATTAGTACTAGTTGGACATTACAAACAGCAGTCGATATTTTAAATTTTGATAATAAAAAATTTCTTCCTAATAGTAATTCTAGAGCCTTGGATGATATAGAAATTGATAATATTGAAAGCTCTTTTTCCGAAAAAATACTTTTTATAAATAATTTTTTAAATAATGACAATATTTTAGAAGATAAATTTAATTTAAAAAGATATTTGGATAAATTTCAAAGTAGATATGATGCAAATATATCTATAGAAGGAAATAATAAATCTAATTTTAAATTAAAAACTAAATTAAATGGATATTTTGATATTAAAAGCGAAAGTAAAAAAAGTTCTAAAGAACAGTTTTCTTTAGATTTAGAAGGAGGAATTTTTACAGGAAAAGGTTTTTTGAATATTAATAAATTACCTTTAAAAACTATAAATATATTTTTAGATAAACCTAGAGACTTTAAAGGAAATTTGGATATTAATTTAATTTATAATCTAGATAAAAAATTCTTTGCGACTAATATTTCTTCGAATAATACATCAATTAATAATAGTCCGATCAAAATAGATATTGGAGAAGTCCAATATGGTGATTCGATTTTTGATTTAGATTTATCTTTTTTATTGAATAATTCAAACATCCCAATAAATATTTCAGGTTCTATTCCTTTTAACAAAGAGGATAATTTAGACTTGAGATTAAATGGTAATGGAAAATTTATTGAATTAGTAGATATCTTTGCCGATGATTATTTCACTTTTAAAAAAGGTGATGTAACTCTCAGAATGATAATAAAAGGAACTGTTAATAAACCTATTGCTAATGGTTTTGTTTTTATCAAGGATTCTGAAATTGATATTTATAGTAATGTCATTAAAAATATTAATAGCACAATAATTTTTGATTTTGATCAAATAGAAATCAAAAGCTTTAAAGCTTCTGATGATGCTTCTGGAAATATTTTTATTAAGGGGATTTTACCTTTTTATACTAAAAAGAATTTGAATGAAAAAGATATTAGCTTATTAACTAATAATTTTAATATTAAATCTAATAATATAAAATTTCTAACTGACTCTAAAATCAATATTAGTGGTTCATTCAAAGATCCTATATTTAGTGGAAAGTTAGCATTAAATAATGGGTTTATTAATTTAAATAATGCTGATAAAAATAATAATAAAAAAAATAATTTTAAAGAAAGAAATTATGAAAGAAATTGGCCAGAACTCTTTTGGAAAAAAGATAAAAATATTGAAATAATTTCTAATGAAACTATATTAAATTCTTTTCTTTTAGGAGAAGATTTCCCAAATT
>Ga0209036_1000379_pt1 | contig 19100 bp, 15 predicted proteins | sample MarorgKNORR_S2LV_3_FD_188222 | JGI IMG/M metagenome (GOLD analysis project Ga0209036, IMG submission 188222) | Marine microbial communities from the Southern Atlantic Ocean, analyzing organic carbon cycling - DCM_A/KNORR_S2/LV (SPAdes) (version 2) | ecosystem: Environmental > Aquatic > Marine >... | reverse complement strand
GCTGCCAGCAGGAGCATATGTTTATGAAATCTACTATCAGGATTTTGAAGGATGGAAACACAATGAAATAAAGCAAATATTTATTCTAAAATAATTACTGACGTTTGTTTATTTGTTTCTAAATAGCATTTCTTAATTTCATGTTTATATTTGCAAATCATATTTTTTAATCATATGAAAAAATTCAAAAAATATTCTTCTTTCGATTTGTCCGAAATTAATGATTATATACTAGCATATTGGCAGAAAAATAAAATCTTTGAAAAAAGTTTAGACAATAGGAAAAATAATTTTCCCTATATCTTTTTTGAAGGACCTCCCTCCGCCAATGGAAAACCTGGCATTCACCATGTAATGGCAAGAACTATCAAAGATTTATTTTGTAGATACAAAACATTACAAGGCTTTAAAGTTGATAGAAAAGCTGGTTGGGACACACATGGCCTACCTGTTGAATTGGGTGTGGAAGAGATGCTCAATATTACAAAAGAAGACATTGGTAAGTCTATTTCCATTAAAGAATACAATGATGCTTGTCGTAAAAATGTGATGAAATATAAGCACATGTGGGAGAAAATCACAAAAGAAATGGGGTATTGGGTAAATATGAAGGACCCATATGTAACATATGACAATAAGTATATCGAGAGCGTATGGTGGTTATTAAAGAAAATGCATCAAAAAAATGTGCTATATAAAGGTCACACTATTCAGCCATTTTCACCAAAAGCAGGAACAGGACTAAGTACACACGAGCTTAATCAACCTGGCTGCTATAAAAATATCAAAGACACAACAGCTGTTGCTCAATTTAAGCTTTTACAAAACCACAATTCAAAATTTTTATATAAACAAACCGACTTACAAATATACTTTTTAGCCTGGACAACAACACCTTGGACGCTGCCATCTAACACTGCTCTCGCTGTTGGGAAAAATATAGAATATTTACTTATAGAAACTTTTAATAAATATACAGGAGAAAAAATAGCGGTAATAATTGCAAAAGAATTACTAACTAAATTTTTCAATCCTGAATTCGAGGTTTCTAAAATTGAAAAGTATAGTACTGGTGAAAAAAAGATTCCGTACAGGATTGTTTCTAATTTTAGTGGCAAAGCATTAACTGGGCTTAGTTATGATCAACTGTTAAAATATAAACAACCAACAGATGGAGAGGCGTTTAAAGTTCTAATTGGAGATTTTGTTACTACTGAAGATGGAACGGGTATTGTTCATATAGCTCCCAGCTTTGGTTCAGATGATAATCGTTTAGCAAAGCAAAACAATATAGGTAGTTTAACCTTAGTTGACAAGCAAGGAAGATTTACAAAAGACGTAACTGATTTTTCTGGAATGTACGTGAAAAATGAATATTACTCTAGCGAAAACATGCCTGATCTTTCTGCTGATATTCAAATTGTTATCAAGCTAAAACAAAAAGGCCTGTGTTTCCATTCAGAAAAGTATGAGCATTCATACCCACACTGCTGGAGAACAGACAAGCCAATTTTATATTACCCAATGGACAGTTGGTTTGTTAAAACTACCGATTATAAAGAAAAAATGATTGCGCTAAATAATACAATTAATTGGAAGCCAAAATCTACTGGTGAGGGGCGTTTTGGAAATTGGTTGGAAAATTTAGTAGACTGGAATCTTTCTCGTTCAAGATTCTGGGGTATACCCATTCCAATCTGGAGAACCGCTGATGGTAAAAATGAAATTTGTGTCGGTTCAATAAAAGAATTGAAAGAAGAAATAAATAAGTCTATTAAAGCTGGAAACATGAGCTCAAATCCATTAGAAAAATTTGAAGCAAATAATTTTAGTGATGATAATTATTCTGTTTTTGATTTACATCGACCTTTTGTAGATGAGATTATTTTAACTGCTGAAAACGGTGAAGCAATGACAAGAGAGTTAGACTTAATAGATGTATGGTTTGACTCAGGTTCTATGCCATATGCTCAACTACATTATCCTTTTGAAAACAAAAAAGAATTTGAAACTAACTTTCCAGCAGATTTTATTGCAGAAGGTGTTGATCAAACAAGAGGATGGTTTTTTACACTTCACGCGATATCTACAATTCTTTTTGATAATATTTCTTTTAAAAACGTTATCTCTAATGGATTAGTTTTAGATAAAGATGGTAATAAAATGTCTAAAAGGCTTGGAAATACTGTAGACCCATTCAAAACTCTAAAAAAATATAGTGCTGATGCAACAAGGTGGTATATGATTACTAACTCTCAACCTTGGGACAATTTAAAATTTAACGAACTTAGTATTCAAGAAGTACAAAGAAAGTTTTTTGGGACCATTTTTAACACATATTCTTTTTTTAGTTTATATGCCAATATTGATTCTTTTAATTTTTCTGAAAAATATATACCAGTACAAGAAAGAGACGAGCTTGATCGGTGGATTCTATCTGAACTTAACAGTTTAATCAAAACTGTTGAAACAAGCCTTGATAAATATGAATCTAATAAAGCAACTAGAGAAATTCAAAATTTTGTGATTAATAAACTAAGTAATTGGTATGTAAGACTGAGTAGAAGACGTTTTTGGAAAGGTGACTACAATCTTGAAAAAATTTCTGCCTATCAAACTTTATACGAGTGTTTAGAAAAAATAGCAATTATATCCTCTCCTATAGCGCCATTTTTTATGGATAATCTATTTCAAGATTTAAATAATGTTACGAATAAATTAAAAATAACGTCTGTACATTTGGCTAACTATCCAAAAATCGAAGAGAAAAATATTGATTTATTGTTAGAGAAAAAGATGCAATTAGCCCAAAATATAACTAGCCTTGCACTATCTATCAGAAAAAAAGAAAATATTAGAGTAAGACAACCTTTACAAAAAATTCTAATTCCTGTTGTAAACAATAATAAAAACTTGATAAAAAATGTTGAAACAATTATATTGAATGAAATTAATGTAAAAGAAATAGAATATCTAAATGAAAACAATAATGTACTAAGAAAGCAGATTAAAGCTAATTTTAAAACATTAGGACCAAAATTTGGAAAACAGATGAAAGAGATTGCCTCAAAAATTAGTGCATTAAACGATAATGAAATAAAACAGTTAGAGAAAGATAATTTAATACAACTAGATAATGGAACAACTATTAGTATTAATGATGTTATAATTAACACAAAAGATATTCCTGGTTACTCCGTGGCTTCAAATGAAGGAGTAACTGTTGCTTTAGATATTCATATAAATGAGAATTTAAAAAGCGAAGGTCTAGCAAGAGAATTTGTAAATAGAATACAAAATTATAGAAAAGATAACTCTTTTGAAGTTACAGATAAAATCACTTTAAATATTTTAAAAGATCCAAAAATTATGCCTTCGTTTCAAAAGAATTTAAATTATATTTGTGATGAAACATTAGCTGAGGCTATTAATTTCATTGAAAATTTAGACGGTTCGTATACTGAGTTTAATCTTATAAATTCAATTACTGCCAAAGTTAAAATTCAAAAATCAAAATATGGCTGAAAAAACTGCATATAATAAAAATGAGTTGTTAGAGTTTAAAACTCTAATTCTTGAAAAAATCGAGCGTGCACAAGAAGATTTAGAAATATTGCGTGCCGCAACGTCTAATGATTCTGACAACGGAACAGAAGATACTTCCCCAACTTTTAAGGCTTTCGAAGAAGGGTCTACTACTCTTTCAAAAGAAGAGAATATTAAATTAGCTGAAAGACAAGCAAAATTTATTAGAAACTTAAACAATGCCTTAATCAGAATCGAGAATAATACATATGGGATATGTAGAGTTACAGGCAAACTAATTTCTAAAGAACGTTTAAGATTAGTTCCTCATGCAACTCTAAGTATTGAAGCTAAAAAAGCACAATAATTTATTTCATTATCTTGAAAAAAATATTTTTTACATCACTATTTGTTGTGCTTTTTGATCAGACAAGTAAGATCTTGGTTAAAACAAATATGAAGCTTGGCGAAGAGCATCATGTGTTTGGTTTGGAGTGGTTTATCATACATTTCACTGAGAATAATGGCATGGCTTTTGGTTTAGAATTTGGTGGCGAAATAGGAAAAATATTACTTAGTTTGTTTAGAATAACGATAGTGGTTTTTGGAATTAATTATATTTTTAAATTAAACAAACGTGCTTTTCCTAAATTTCTTCTTATTGCAATTGGTCTCATTCTAGGAGGAGCTATTGGTAATATTATCGACGGGGCAATTTATGGATTAATTTTTACAGAAAGTACGTTCTATACTTCTGCAGGTTTTACTCTAGAGGGTTATGGTTCATTTTTGCAAGGAAAAGTCGTAGACATGCTATACTTTCCAATTATTAAATTCCCAATGAATGGTAGTGAATTTATTTTCTTTAGACCTATTTTTAATCTTGCCGACTCTGCAATTTCTATTGGTGTGGGTACAATTTTAATTTTTTACCGAAAGTTCTTCTAGTTTTTCTTCCTTTGAATCTTGCCATAAATTGTTTCACTTGAACTCTTTTGAAAAGATTTATTTTTAAAAGTATATTTTAATTTCTTTAGTTGACTGATTAAGTTAAACCAAACTAAACTGAATCTAGAAACCTTTGGGTCGTTAAAATAATTTGGAAACTCATATTTGTGTTTTTTAAAAAAAGGACCGAACACCATTACTGATCTATTAATAATATCATTGGTATAATACTGTTTTAAGTTTTTTTTCTTTGAACTGGATTTGTTCTGAACAGGAAGGGGTTCAATATTTTTAACTTTCAGTAGCGTTAATAAATTTTCATAGTCTTCTATTATTTTTTCATATCTTATAACATAATTACAATCGTCGATAACTAATGATGCAAGATTGTCATAAGGTTTATTGTAAAATTTCAGGAAAAAATCTTGAAATGAAGCTTTGTTTTGCTTTATATAATTGTATTTCTTTCTTTGCCTCTTATTGATGTGACCACCGTTTTCTTTAAAAAGACTTTTATTTTCAAACATATTATTTGGATTTTTTTTTAACTTCTCATAAGTAGTAACAACAATTTCCATTGGGTTTCTAATAACTGCGAAAACAAAATAATCTTTCTGCTTAGTTGACAATTTACTTTTAGCTTCAAAATACAAGGAGTGCTTTCTTAGTAAGGGTTTTCCTTCATATTTTTCTGAAAGATGTTTTGAAATGGCTGTAGATGCTGAAAAAGGCAGACCAATGAAAATATAACGATATTTATCGCTAATTATCATCGATTTAAAAATCCTTTTCTTAACATAAACTCTCCTATTTGGATAGCATTTAATGCTGCTCCTTTTCTTAGGTTATCTGAAACTATCCATACATTTATACAGTTCTCTTGTGTAAGATCTTTTCTTATTCTTCCAATATATACTTGGTCTGTGCCTTCAGAATCTAATGGCATTGGATATTTCGAGGTGTTATCTTCATCAATAAACGAAACTCCTTCAGTACTATTTAATAATTTTTTTAGTTCACTTATATCAATAGGTTTAGAGCATTTAATATTAACACTTTCTGAGTGACCTCTAAGCACCGGAACTCTAACGGCGGTTGCAGAAACCAAAATCTTTTTGTCTAATATTTTTTGAGTTTCGTTTACAAGTTTCATTTCTTCTTTAGTATAGCCATTTTCTTCAAAATCATCACATTGTGGAATAACATTTCTGTGTATTTGGTGCTGATAACAACGGTCATGGTTTATGCCTCGTTCTTCATTTTCTAACTGTTTTACGGCGTTTTGACCTGTTCCTGAAACAGATTGATATGTAGAGACAATTACTCTTTGTATATTATACTTTTTATGTACGGGATGTAAAATCATTAACAACTGAATTGTTGAGCAATTTGGGTTTGCAATTATTTTGTCTTCATTAGTTAAAACATTTGAATTAATTTCTGGTACGACTAATTTATTTTTTGAGCACATTCTCCAATATGATGAATTATCTATCACCTTACAACCTTTGTCGGCTAAGATTGGCGCCCACTTTTTAGAAACGTCAGATCCAGCAGAAAAAAAAGCTAAATCTATTTTTTTATCTAATATATCATCAATTGTTAGAACTACGTGGTTTTTATTTTTAAATTTTATTTGTTTTCCAGCAGACGATTTTGATGCAACTAAATATATTTTATTGTATAAAAAATTTCTCTCTTCAAGAATTTCTAAAAACGTCTTGCCTACTAATCCTGTTGCTCCAACTATGGCTAAATTCATAATAAAATAAAGTGTCAAAAATAGTATATTTACACTTTAAGTAAAATATTTATGCCTTTTTTAGTTGAAAATTAAAAACCTAAACCTTTATGTCGATTATAAAATCAAAAATTAGGATTCTCCCAAAAAAATGTGGAGTTTATCAATTTTTTGATGAACGGAACAAGTTAATATATGTTGGCAAAAGTAAAAATATTAAAACTAGAGTGGCGTCCTATTTTTCTAAAAAGCATGAAAATTTAAAAACCAAAGTTTTAGCCAGTAAAGTTGTTGATGTTAAATATGTTGTTGTTAAAAATGAAATGGACGCTTTACTACTTGAAAACAATTTAATTAAAAAAGAAAAGCCAAAATATAATATTTTACTTAAAGATGGCAAAACATATCCATGGTTGTGCATTAGTAAAGAAGAGTTTCCAAGAGTTTATCAAACAAGAAAAGTTAAAAAAGATGGTTCTGAATATTATGGCCCATACATGTCATCACAGATAGTAAAAATTATTTTAGATTATATTTCGGATATTTTTTATGATAACGGATGGACGCCTTTTACATATTTGAATAAAAATAAAGATCCTGATACAAAAGAAAAATATCTACAAATAATTAGTTCAGCTAGAAAAATTGTTAAAGGAAATATTAAAATATTAATTTCTTACTTAACACAGCAAATGAATAATTTGTCAGAGTGTTTAGAGTTTGAAAAAGCGCAAAAAATAAAGGACAAAATAACTTTATTGAACAACTATCAATCTAAATCGGTTGTAGTTAGCTCAAGCCTTAGCAATATTGATGTATTTAGCGTTGATGATGAAAAACAATATGCTTATGTAAATTATATGAAAATCAATAAGGGGGCAATTGATATTACTCATACTATTGAAATACAAAAAAAACTAAACGAAAACGTGAAAGAAATTTTAAAAAAAGTAATCGTTCACATGAGAGAAAAATTTAAAAGTAATTCAAAGAGTATTTTGATACAAATGAATTTTCCTTCTTTTATAGATGGAGTCAAGTTTAACGTGCCTGTTAAAGGAGAAAAGAAAACATTACTAGATCTTAGTCTACTAAACGCAAAGTATCTGAAGATGGAGATGAAAAAAAAGCGTTTAAATTTTAAAAATAAAAAAACCTCTTCTGGAGTTTTGGCTAAGCTCAAACAAGATTTAAAATTAGATGTCTTGCCAAAGCATATAGAGTGCTTTGACAATTCAAATCTACAAGGATCTAACCCTGTGGCATCTTGTGTAGTTTTTAAAAATGGAATTCCTGCCAAAAAAGATTATCGTAACTTTAATATAAAAACAGTTTCTGGAATTGATGATTTTAAAAGCATGACTGAAGTTGTTTTTAGAAGATATGTTAGGCTACAAAATGAAAAAAAAGAATTACCACAATTAATTGTTATTGATGGCGGAAAAGGTCAGTTGAGCTCTGCAAAAAAAAGTTTAGATAAATTAAAACTGAAAATTAATATTATTGGAATCGCTAAGCGCTTGGAAGAAATTTTTTTTCCTAATGATCCGGTTCCATTATATTTAGATAAAAGGTCTGAAAGCTTAAAGTTACTTCAAAGAATTAGAAACGAAGCGCATAGGTTTGCAATAACACATCATAGAAAAAAAAGAATTAAAGAAGGATTAAGCTCGTCAATTGATTCTATCCCTGGAATCGGGCCTAAAAGTATAGAAAAACTAATTGCTTGTTTTGGGACTGTGAACAAAATAAAGTTAGCTAGTAAAAATGAATTAGAAAAAATTATCGGAGATGCTAAATCAAATAAAATATTAAAATATTATTCTAACACTTAATTCTTTCTCACCTCTTAATATTGTTGCATTTGTACTATCTTTTTTATTAAATACAGACAATGCATCCATATAAGAATATATATCTTCTATTTCATATTTTCCTAAACCAACTATTATATCTCCTTTTTTTATTCCAGCATTATAGGCAGGTCTATTTGGGCTTACCCCATCAATACGCATACCGCGTTCTTCAAACAAGTAGTCTGGAACAACACCAAGGGTAACTGAGAACTTTGGAACACTTTTGCTGTTTTCATCATTAGTTTTAGAAAACTTTAATGGTTCGGATATTGCAACATCACTTACTATTTTTTCAATGTAATATATTATTTTTTCTAAGCCTTTGTAATTTATTTTATCTGCATCATCTTGCGGCTTATGATAATCATCATGCGCTCCAGTAAAAAAATGTAAAACAGGAATGTCTTGTAAATAAAAAGATGTGTGGTCTGAAGGACCTATCCCACCCTTACTTTTTTTTATGTTAAAATAACCGTCTGAGTTATTGGAATCGATTAGATTGTTCCAAGAGGGTGATGTTCCTGTTCCAAAAATTTGTAATGTGTTGGAGGTGTCTAATCTACCTATCATATCTAAATTAATCATGCAGTTAATGCTTGATTTGTCTTGGGTTTGCTCTTTAAGGTAGGCATTTGAGCCTAAAAGTCCTTTTTCTTCACCGCTAAATGCAACTAAAGTATAATTATAACTCTCTTTCTGCTTTTTGAGAATTTTTGCCAACTGAAAAAGAGCAGCTACACCGCTTGCATTATCATCTGCTCCATTATGGATTGCAGGCTCCCCAATATAACGGGACCCTTCTTTACCCCAACCAATATGGTCATAATGCGCACCAATTATTACCGTCTCTGTAGCATTATTGTTGATGTTTGCAATAATGTTTTTACCTTTTAACTTTTGTTCTTTTATTCGTAAACTGAATGTTAATTTTTGATTTAAAATCTTATCCTTTGAGTCGTTTAAAAACAATACTGGAAGTCCAGTGTTTTTTAATTTTTTAAATTTTTTTGAAAGAGATTCTGCGTTTTTATCTTGATTAAAAAAAACAATACACTTTACTCCTCTTTTTTTTGCTTCCTCGATTCTTGAAACTATTGAATGATACTGAACATATTTAGAATGAGGATGAATACCATCAGGTGAAGAGGTGTTTATTAAAACTGCTTTATCTTTTACCTCAATATTTATATAGTCTGAATAATTTTCGCTTGGTGCATGAATACCAAAATTAACATCAACAACGGAAAGATTAAGTACTTCTGAACTGTTAGAATATTTTGTTGGATATAAATTTGATATATCACAAATAAAGTTAACCTCGACATTATCATTAAACTCAAAAGTGTCTACTTTTGTTTGAAGACCAATTTTATCAAATCTTTTTTTTATATAGTCTGCCGCAAGATCCTCTCCTATCGTGCCTGTTTCGCGACCTTCAAGCTTATCATCTGATAAATATAACACGTCATTCTCTATTTCTTTTAAAATATTGTTGTTTTGACATGAAAACAAAAAGAGTGTTAATACAAAACTGTAAAAAAAATGTTTTTTAATTTCCATAAATTATGTCACCTGTATATTCTGTTATTCCTCCAGCTAAATTTATTACGTTTTTAAACCCCATTATTTCAAGTTGTCTTTGCGCCTGTTGAGATCTTCCACCTAATTTACATTGCATAACTATTGGCAACTCTTTTTGATTCTCTATTTCTTTTACCTTATCATAAAGCTCAGATAATGGCATTAAAAAATCCACGCCATTAATTCTGCTAACATTATATTCATACTCTTCCCTTACATCAACTAACAAAAATTGTAATTTATTGTTTTTTCTTAAATGTAAAAGCTCTTTTAATTCTTCCCCATTAATTTCTTTTTTACTTAGTAGGTCCGTCATCTTTTTAGTTTTTAATCATTTTTCATTTGTGGAAAAAATAGAACATCCTGAATAGATTGTTTATTTGTCAAGAGCATAGTTAATCTATCCATTCCTATACCGATACCTGACGTTGGTGGCATTCCATATTCTAATGCCGTCAAAAACTTGTTGTCTATTAACATGGCCTCATCATCACCCTTTTCATGAAGTCTCATTTGGTCTTCAAAGCTACTTCTTTGTTCAATAGGATTATTTTGTTCTGAATATGCATTGGCAATTTCTTTTGCATTAATAAAGAGTTCAAATCTTTCAGTTAGGCCCTGCTTTGTTCTGTGTTTTTTTGAGAGTGGGGACATCTCAAAAGGATAGTCTGTTATATATGTTGGTTGAATAAGTTGATGTTCGCAAAACTCTCCAAAAATAAGATCATATAGTTTTCCTTTCGCCATAGAACTATCTGTTTTTATATTTTTTTCTTTACAGTAGTCAAAAAGCTCTTCTTCTGTCATTTTTGAAATATCATCTCCTGTTTCATTTTTTATAGCATCGAAAAATGAAATTTTTTTATATGGTCTTGCAAAACTTATTTCCTTTCCATCAAAACATACTTTATTACTGCCACACACTTCTATTACCGTTTCTTCTAATAATTTTTCTACAAAAGTCATCATCCAATTATAATCCTTGTATGCAACATAAAATTCTAACATCGTAAATTCTGGATTATGAGTTTTATCCATTCCTTCGTTTCTAAAGTCTTTCGCAAACTCAAAAACCCCCTCCTTTCCTCCAACAATTAACCTCTTTAAATATAGCTCATTAGCTATTCTTAAATAAAGAGGCATATCTAAAGTATTATGATGTGTTACAAATGGCCTTGCTGCTGCTCCCCCGGCAATGGGTTGAAGAATAGGTGTTTCTACCTCTATGTAACCCATGTTATTTAGCCTACTTCTTATTGCGTTGAAAATTTTTGTTCTTGACTCAAAAACAGACCAAGCATTGTCATTAACGATTAAGTCTAAGGACCTTTGTCTATACCTTAACTCTGTATCTTTAAATGCATCGTGCGTTTTACCATCAGAATCTTTTTTTACAATAGGTAGAGGTTTTATTGACTTAGACAAAACGGTCAGTTTTTTTGCAAAAACACTGATCTCCCCAACCTTTGTAACAAAAACATTTCCCTCAATACCGACTATATCGCCAATATCGAGAAGCTTTTTAAAGACATCATTATACATTGATTTGTCATCACCCGGACAAAGCTCGTCTCGGTTTAAGTATACTTGAATTCTACCATCAAAATCTTTAAGCTCAATAAAAGAAGCTTTTCCCATTATTCTTCTACTCATTATTCTTCCTGCAATACTAATGTCTTGAAAATTATTCTCTTTTTCTGAATAATTTTGTTTAATCTCTTTACTGTTAGTTGTTAAGATATATTCATTTGCAGGATAAGGATTAATTCCTAAGTCCATTATTTTTTTCAATGATTCTCTTCGAATTTTTTCTTGTTCTGAATAATCCTTTGTCATATTCTTATTTTTTTGCAAATATAAAAATTCTATTAGGCTACTATTTCGTATTTTTATACTTATTTTAAATTTATTGAATTATGAAAATGTGTGATTATATATCTTCCTACAGCGATCAACTGGAAGAAGCTCTAATGATTGGTAAAAACTCTAATCTAAGAACTAGCTCAAAAAAACTTCAAAACATAGTTGTTTGTGGGCTTGGAGGTTCCGGTATTGGTGGTAATATTTTAAAGGATATCGTTTCTAAAGAGTCTTTTTTACCCCTGATATCTGTAAAAGATTATGAAATTCCTAAATTTATAGACAGTAATACTTTAGTAATTGCCAGCTCTTATTCTGGAAACACCGAAGAAACTATTTCTGCATTAGAAAGTTGTGTTAAAAAAAATGCAGAAATAGCAATTATAACATCTGGAGGAAAGCTAAAAGAATTTGCGGAAAAATATAATTACAACCATATAATCGTCCCTGGAAATCACCCTCCAAGAGCGATGTTTGCATATTCTTTTGTGCAGCTTTTTTATGTTCTTTATAATTACAACATTATTAATGATTCCTTTAAAAAAAACATTAGAACTTCGATATCTCTATTAAACGAAAAAAACAACAAAATTAAAGAGCAAGCAAAATTTATTGCTGAAAAGCTATTTAACACAACTCCTGTTATTTATGTTGCCGATGGTTTTGAGGGTGTTGCAATGCGATTTAGACAGCAAATTAATGAAAATAGTAAAATGTTGTGTTGGCACCAAGTTATTCCAGAAATGAACCATAATGAACTGCTGGGCTGGAGAGTTAATACTGATAATCTTTCCGTTATCTTTTTTCGAAACAAAATAGACCACAAGCGAAACCAGATAAGAATAGACATTAATAAATCTGTTATTGCAAAGTATACCCAAAACATTATTGAGGTTTGGAGTGAGGGTGAAACTCAAATAGAAAACACTTTATATCACATTCACTTAGGAGACTGGGTAAGTTGGTATTTAGCAGAGATGAATAAGGTTGATGCTGTTGAAATTGATGTTATTAATTATTTAAAAACTGAGCTTGCTAAAATCTAATTAATGAACAAAAAGGTTGATTTTATAGATCTTGGTAGAATTGACTATAAAAAGTGTTGGGAATATCAGGATGTTCTTTTTTCTGAAATTCTTCAAACAAAGTCAAAAAACAGAAAGGAAGACTTAGTTCTTCCCACCAAAAATCATTTTATATTTTGTGAACATAACCATGTGTATACTATTGGTAAAAGCGGTGACAAAAACAACCTTTTAGTTAGTCAAGGTTTTTTAAAATCTAGAAACACAAAATACTATGTAACAAATAGAGGTGGAGACATAACATATCACGGACCTGGACAAATTGTTGGATATCCAATACTGGATTTGGATAATTTTTTTTCTGACATCAACAAATATTTGCGTTTATTAGAAGAGGTTGTTATCAAAACCTTATACGACTACGGCGTTGTAGGAGAAAGATCTAAAGGCGAGACTGGTGTTTGGATTGATGTTGGGAAAAAAAAATCACGCAAAATATGTGCAATAGGTGTAAAAACAAGTAGATGGGTTACTATGCACGGTTTTGCATTTAATGTCAATACTGATTTATCTTATTTTAACCACATTGTTCCTTGCGGAATTGCTAATAAAAGCGTTACTTCTCTTGAAAAAGAGATAAATGAAACTGTGTGTATTGGCGAGGTGAAAACAAAAATTAAAAGTCATTTTGTTGACTTATTTAAGGTTTCTTAAAAATATAGAGTGTTATTTATTTAGAAGTTTACATTATTTAATTTCAAAAGTTTTATTTTTATACTCCAAACTAAATATGTAATGAGCAAAAAATTATTAGAATTTAAAAATTTGTGTACGGATTTTCATACAGAGGGCACAATTGTAAAAGCAGTAAATGATGTAAGTTTTGTGTTAAATCAAGGTGAAACAATAGGTATAGTTGGTGAGTCAGGGTCAGGTAAGTCTGTTACTTCCTTGTCCGCAATGAGATTAATACCTAGCCCACCAGGAATTATTAGTGGTGGAGAAATAATTTTTCATAAAGACGGTACTTCAGTAGATTTATTAAAGTTATCAGAAAAGGAAATGAGAACTCATCGTGGTAATGATATCGCTATGATTTTTCAAGAGCCAATGACATCTCTGAATCCTGTTTTCACATGCGGAGATCAAGTTATGGAGGCTATAACTCTACATCAAAACCTTACTGTAGATGAAGCAAAAAAATTAACTATTAAGTTATTTGAAAAAGTTCAGCTACCAGAACCTGAAAGAATATTTTCAACCTACCCTCATCAAATTTCAGGGGGACAAAAACAGAGGGTGATGATTGCTATGGCTATGAGCTGTGAACCCTCAATTCTAATTGCGGACGAGCCAACAACAGCTTTGGATGTAACTGTTCAAAAAACCATATTAAAGTTAATGCAAAAATTGCAAAAAGAACAAAATATGGGTATTATGTTTATAACGCATGATCTTGGTGTAATTGCAGAGCTTGCCGATAAAGTAGTTGTTATGTATAAAGGGAAGATTGTTGAGCAAGGAAATGTTTGGGATATCTTTACAAATCCTAAACACCCATATACAAAAGGTTTGCTAGCTTGTAGGCCTCCTCTCGATAAGCGTTATAAATTTCTTCCAACAGTTTCTGATTTTATGCAAACTGATAACGAAGGAAAAATTATTGATAATAATGTTTCTGTTTCTGATTTTACAAAAGACCTTATCATCTCAACTAAACAAAGAAAACTAAAACATGATAAAATTTATTCCCAAGACCCCATATTAAAGATAAGTGATCTCAAAACCTATTTTCCTATAAGGAATGGATTTTTTGGAGGTATAACAAGTTATGTTAAAGCCGTTGACAACATTTCTTTTGATGTTTACAAGGGAGAAACACTTGGTCTTGTTGGAGAAAGCGGGTGTGGTAAAACTACATGCGGAAGAACAATTTTAAGACTTGAAGAACCAATGTCTGGAAAAATAGTTTACAAAGGAAAGGATGTTTCTACTATGAACAATGAAGAATTGAGATTGTTCCGAAAAGAAGTTCAAATTATTTTTCAAGATCCGTATTCTTCACTAAACCCTAGAATGACTATTGGAAATGCAATCATGGAGCCTATGCAGGTACATAACATTTTAAAAGACGACAATGAAAGAAAAAAAAGAGTTGAGGAGCTTTTAAGCAAAGTAAGCTTAGACCCTACACACTTTTATAGATATCCACATGAATTTTCTGGTGGTCAAAGACAAAGGATAGGTATTGCTAGGGCTTTAGCAGTAAACCCGAAGTTTATTATTTGTGATGAATCGGTTTCTGCTTTAGATGTTTCTGTTCAAGCACAAGTGCTTAATCTGTTAAACGACTTAAAAGATGAGTTTGGATTAACATATATATTTATTTCGCATGATCTTTCTGTAGTAAAGTATATGAGTGACAGAATGGTTGTAATGCAGTCTGGAAAAATTGAAGAGATGGGGGATTCAGACAAAATATATAATAGTCCTGAAACTTCATACACTAAAAAACTTATCGATGCTATTCCTGAAGGAAAGACAGAAGATATAAAAAAACATTTAGAACAAAAGGGTGTTACTATAAAATAATTTGAATTGACAATTAGTTAAAAACTAATTTCTTTTTTGTTGAAATTTAAATTTTCATTTCTGGAACTTCACCGTTTATAATCAAATTTCCCTCCGTCGCTTTTATTATATGGTCTACACTTACTCCAGGAGCTCTTTCTAAAAGTTTAAAACCTTTTTTTGTAACTTCAATAACCGCTAAATTTGTTACAATTTTTTTTACACAAGAAACTCCTGTAATTGGCAAAGTACATTTGTTTAAAAGTTTACTTTTACCTTTTTTATTTGTATGCATCATTGCAACAATAATGTTTTCAGCAGAAGCAACCAAATCCATTGCACCCCCCATTCCTTTTACCATTTTTTTTGGTATTTTCCAGTTAGCAATATCTCCATTTGAAGCAACCTCCATAGCGCCTAAAACTGTTAGCTCAACATGTCTTCCTCTAATCATTGCGAATGATGTTGCAGAATCAAAAAGTGCAGCGCCAGCAAGAGTAGTGATTGTTTGCTTTCCCGCATTAATTAAATCCGGGTCTTCTTCTCCTTCAAAAGGAAATGGACCCATTCCCAAAACTCCATTTTCTGACTGAAACTCAACATCAATTCCATTAGGAATATAGTTAGCAACCAAAGTAGGGATTCCTATACCTAAGTTAACGTAGGTGTTATGCTTTAGTTCTTGAGCAATTCTTTTTGCAATTTGATTTTTATCTAAACTCATTCCTCTCTTTTTCTTGTTGTTAATTGTTCTATTCGCTTCTCATACAACTCTCCTTTAAAAATTCTTTGTACAAATATTCCTGGGGTGTGCACATGATTTGGATCAAGCTCTCCAGCGGGCAGCAACTCTTCAACTTCTGCAACTGTAATTTTTCCAGCCATTGCCATAAGAGGATTAAAATTTCTAGCTGAGCCTTTAAAAATTAGATTGCCTGCTTCATCACCTTTCCAGGCTTTAACAAAAGCAAAATCCGATGTTAAGGCTGTTTCTAAAATATGAGCTTTGCCGTCAAAAATCCTTACTTCTTTTCCAAAAGCAACTTCTGTGCCAAAACCTGCTGGAGTAAAAAATGCTGGTATTCCTGCACCTCCTGCCCTGCACCTTTCTGCCAAAGTCCCTTGCGGAATTAAGTCAACTTTTAATTCTCCCGATAACATTTGTCTTTCAAACTCAGCGTTTTCTCCAACATATGATGAAATCATTCTATCAACCTGTCTTTTCTTTAACAATAATCCCAAACCAAAATTATCTACACCTGCATTATTTGAAATACATGTTAAATTAAAAATTTCTTTTTTAGATAATTCTTTAATACAGTTTTCAGGTATTCCTGACAAACCAAATCCTCCAAACATTAATGTCATGTTGCTTTTTACACCGTCAATAGCTTCTGCTACATCTTTTACTTTTTTATTTATCATACTAAAATTCTTCTTCTAAAAATATATCTTCTGTTGTTTGTACTTGTTCACCGCAATCCATTTTCACATCAATATATTTTGGAATGTTAAACTTTATTGGATTAATTTCTGAAACATCTTTATCTTTATATACTCGTGTTAAATACTCGGCAAAAACTGGAAGAGCCATGTTTGCTCCTTGACCAAAATAAATATCTCTAAAATGGACACTTCTATCTTCGCATCCAGACCAGACACCAGTTACGAGGTTTGGTGTGATTCCAATAAACCATCCATCAGACTGGTTTTGTGTCGTTCCGGTTTTTCCACCTATCTCATTGGTAAATTTATATTTATATCGTAGTCTTACTCCTGTTCCTTTTGAGGTTTTAGCTTCAGGGCTATAGACCCCATCAACAACACCTTGCAATAATCGCACCATTATTGCTGCTGTCTCTTCGCTCATCGCCTCCTGAGTTTTGGGTGTAAATTCTTCAATAATTAAACCGTTTTTATCTTCTATTTTTGTTATAAAAACGGGTTCTATCCAAACTCCTTTATTAACAAATGTCGAATATGCTCCGACCATCTCATAGACAGACAAATCAAAGGTTCCTAAACACAACGATGGTACTGCTAAGATTTTGGATTTAATACCTATTTTTTTCGCAAGATCTACTACGGCTTGTGGGCCAAACTGTTTCATAATATATGCTGTTACGGAATTTATTGAATTTGCTAAACCAAACTTCATACTTAAGGAAAGACCCTCGAAATCGTCTCCCGAATTTTGTGGAGCCCAATCTTTATCTAATCCCCATCTTTTTTTATCAAAAACAACGGGAATATTTGATACTTTATAACATGGAGAAAACCCTTCTTGAACCGCTAAAGAGTATAAAAAAGGTTTGAATGTAGACCCCACCTGTCTTTTACCAATGGTTACATGATCATATTTAAAATGTTTATAGTTGATTCCTCCAACATATGCCTTTACATGTCCGTTCGTTGGATCCATACTCATTAAGCCGGAATGTATAAAAAATTTATTATAGTATATTGAATCGATAGGAGATAAAATAGTGTCTATTTCTTTAAACCACGAATATATTGTGTCTCCTGAAACAAAATAATCTTCCACATCCTTTTTTGGAAGTATTTTTTTAATTTTTTGATTCCATGCTAACAGTTTCATTGGAACCTTTTTGTTAAAGATTTCTTTGATTTTTGACTCTGCTATTCCAGTTTTTTTTAACTTGATATACCTTTCTGATCTTTTTATCGCTTGATTTAAAATTTCATCTATTTGTTCTTTTTCAAAGTCTTCAGGAAAAGGTGCATTAGTATAGCCTTTCCAGTGTCTATAAAAATCATTTTGAAGTTTAAATAAATGAGTTCGCATTGCTTCCTCAGCAAAAAACTGTAACCTAGAATTAATTGTGGTATATATTTTTAACCCATCTGTATAAAGATTGTATCTTTTGCCGTCTGCTTTTGTATTTTTCGAACACCATTTTTTCATTTCTGTTCTTAGGTATTCTCTGAAATATGGCGCCAAACCTCTATTATGACTGGCTTTTTTAAAGTCTAAAATTATTTCTTTTTCTATGCTTTGTTTATAAACAGAATCTGTAATAAATTTATATTTCATCATTTGATATAACACAACATCTCTTCTAGATTTGGTTAATTCTATTCTTCTGTTTGGATTATAAAGCGAAGGGTTTTTTAGCATACCAACTAACATTGCTGCTTCTTCTACATCTAAGTATATTGGATCTTTATTAAAATAAACCTTTGAGGCGGACTCGATCCCAACTGCATTATTTACCCAATCAAACCTATTTAGGTACATGGTTAAAATCTCATTTTTAGTATATCTCTTTTCAAGCTGAACGGAAATAACCCATTCTTTTAGTTTTTGCAAAACTCTTTGCATTCCTGTTGCAGGTTTTTCAGTGAACAACATTTTTGCTAACTGCTGAGTTATTGTGCTAGCCCCCCCTGAACTAACATCACCCTTAATCGCTCCTAATATTGCTCTAAAAAGGGCCCGCACATCAATTCCAGAATGGTTTTTAAAACGAATATCTTCAGTTGCTATCAGGGCATTAATTAAGTTGACTGAAACTTCATCAAACTCAACTTTTGTTCTATTCTCAAAAAAATATTTACCTAGAACTATCCCGTCTTCTGAAATAATTTCTGTAGCGAGATTACTTTTAGGGTCTTCTAATTGTTGCAAGCTTGGTAGAGGTCCAAAAACCTCAAATGATGCTAGTTGAACTAAAAAAAACAAAGATAAAAATGGACTAAGTATGATTATCCAAATGAATAAAATTGATCTTTTAATCATTATTTTGTTGAATTAAAATTCCCAATGAATGAATATGTTGCAGATTGTCAATACTCTCTTTATCACCATACCTCATTGCTTGTTCAAAGCTTATGCTGCTAGATTTTGTAATTTTTTTATCATTAACATTAGATATGTCTACTGTAACCTCCTTAACATCACCCCACCCTTTACCATACCATTTACCGACATTGTCACATAAATATATTTCCAACGTATCTTTATTATGTTCT
>Ga0209036_1000376_pt1 | contig 19116 bp, 16 predicted proteins | sample MarorgKNORR_S2LV_3_FD_188222 | JGI IMG/M metagenome (GOLD analysis project Ga0209036, IMG submission 188222) | Marine microbial communities from the Southern Atlantic Ocean, analyzing organic carbon cycling - DCM_A/KNORR_S2/LV (SPAdes) (version 2) | ecosystem: Environmental > Aquatic > Marine >... | reverse complement strand
TTTAATTCTATTGATCCTGAATTTATTTTTTCTAAGCCAGCTAAACATTTAAGGAAAGTTGTTTTTCCAGATCCACTTTCACCAATAAATGAAATAATATCCCCTTTGTTAACAGAAAAGTTTAGATTTTTAATTAATGGCTCTTTCTGATTATAATATTTTTTTAAATCTTTAACTTTTAGAAACATCAATTTCTTTATTTACAATTTTTTTCAAAAATATTAACAATATTGTTCCCAACATAACAATTGTTAAAGAATATATTGAAGATTTTGGTATCATTTCCTCAATTGCATATTCATAAGTTTGTACAGATAATGTGTCAAAGTTAAAAGGTCGTAAAATTAATGTAATGGGAAGTTCTTTAATTATATCTACAAATGTTATCAAAAAAGCAATTGCAATAGCTGATTTATTTATTGGTAAATGAATAGATTTAAATAATTTAAAAGGTCCCATTCCTAAATTTGTTGCAGTATCATCATATGAGGATGGATGTTTTTCAAAACTAGACTTTAAAGGAGAAATTCCTACAGCCATATAACGCATTACATAAGCATATATTAAAAGGGAGAAAGACCCTATTAAAATTTCGGATTTAAATGGAAAAGTTGTAAACATAATAATAAGAGAAAGTCCTATTACAGCACCAGGCAAAGCGTAAGTGAGAGAAATAGCCTCATTAAAAAAGGTCATCGCTTTATTTTTAATAATTCTTTTTAAAAACTGAAAATAAACTGCAATTAAAATTATTATAACTGAAGCTATTCCGGAAACCAGCAAAGTGTTAGCAGTTAAACTAAAAAGGTTTGAAAAATCAATTCTTTCAAATTCATAAATAACATTTCCAATTATAAATAAGATTGGAATTAAAAATCCTAGAAGAATTGGAACTAAACATACAAGATGTAAAATAATCTTTTTTATGTCTGATGGGTTTTCACTTTTATATCTTTTAGTGTTTGGCTGGTAATTAAATTTGAATCTTGAATTAAAAAATCTTTCAATTACAAAAAATAAAACAACAACAAAAAATAATAAAACTGCAAGTAAGGAAGCTGTTTGAACATCTTGCATTGAATACCATGATCTAAAAATACCGCTAGTAAATGTATTTACTCCAAAATATTTAACAGCACCGTATTCATTTAAAACTTCCATTATAACTAAAAACAAACCTGAAAAAATCGAAACTCTTGAGAGAGGAATGACAATTTTAAAAAAAGTTTTTGTTGTTGATAATCCTAAACTTCTTGATAAGTCAATGTAATTAGCTCCAACAAGGGAAAATGAAAGTCTACAGGCAGTATATATGTAAGGATATAGTGACAATGCCATTATAATTCCCAGTACCTCTATTTGCAAATAATCCTGATTTAAAATATCTGCAAATTCAGGAAGATATTTTCTGGCAAAGCTCTGTATTGGACCAGTATAACTTAATACATCACTATACGTAAATGCCATAATGTATGCAGGTATTGCTAATGGCAAATAAAGAAGAATATCATATAAGTTTTTGCCCTTGAAATTTGTTGTACTAATAAACCAGGCTGGTAAAACTCCAAAAATCAAAGAGAATAAAGATGTAATTAATACTAAATAAATAGTATCTAGAGAATAATCAAGCAATAGATTATTCCATAAGTAATTAAAATTAGAAGTATCAACATTAATTATGCTAAAAATTAAAGCTATAATTGGAAGAATAACAATTAATGAAAGTAAAATAGTAGAAAGGATTAACTTTCTACTATTTGATATGTATTTTTCTTTTATTTCCAACCCGTTTTATCAAATATACGAATTGCTTCATCCCTTTTAATACCAAGCATGTTTAGATCAACAGGGTCTTTTTTAAAATCTCCCCATGCCTGAACAATATCGTTTGGTTTCACCTTTGGATTAACAGAATACTCATAACTATTATTTACATAGGTTTCTTGGGCCTGCACACTAGTTAAATATTTAATCAACTCAATTGCATTTTCTTTATTTGGAGCATTTTTAGTTAATGCAATTCCTGAAACATTTATATGAGCACCTCTATCATTTTCACCTTGGTTTGGAAAAAAAACAGAAACTGAATTTCCAGCATTAATTTCTTCTTCTTTTTCAGAAGATAACAATAGTCCAATATAATAAGAGTTTACAATAGCTATATCACCTTGTCCAGCAGCAATTGCTTTAACCTGATCTCTGTCACTTCCTTTAGGATCTCTAGCAAAATTAGAAACAACACCTTCGGACCATTTAGTAGTGTTCTCTGAACCTAAGTTAGCGACTAGTGAAGACATTAATGCTTGGTTATAAGCATTAGAAGATGATCTAACAAGTAACCTTCCCCTCCACTTTTCATTTGCTAAATCTTCATAAGTTGATAAATCATCCTTGCTAACCCTTTCATTACTGTAAACTACAACCCTTGATCTATATGTTACGGGAACCCAGTAGCCATTTTTATCCAAAAGTTGAGAATCAATATTTTCAAAAACAGACTTCTCTTCAAACTTTTGAAAAAGCCCCATATCACCAGCTTGCCATAATTTTCCAACATCAACTGTTATAAACAAGTCAGCTTTTGAGTTATCACCTTCATTTTTCATTCTTTGAATCAATTCATCAGCATTAGCTTTAGTAACGTTAACTTTAATTCCAGTCATTTTTTCAAAATTTTTGTATTGAATTTTATCAGAATCATAATGACGTTGACTGTAAATATTAATTTCTTTTGATTTATTGATATTTGGCATACAGCTGGCAAAAAGGCCAATAATTAACAGGTATAATAAGCTTCTCATATTTTAATTTTTTCTCTGACGAAATTAATTCAAAGTTTATAAATAAAAAAATTATTTTTATTTAGACTAATTCTAAATAAATATCTATATTCGCTGAAAATATTAATAAAATGAAAAATTACAATTCAAAATTAAAGGTGTGTCTAGTAATATTTCTTTCTTCATTGTTTATCTCTTGTGATAGTGATGACGATGATAACATTATTGATGTTGTTGCTCCTGCTACATATGAGTTTCTAAGAGATGGTGTCTCAACAGTTTCATATAGCGGTCAAACCACAAGATTAAATCAAGTAGATGCTATATACAATGCATTAAACTCTAAAGCAGATGATGGGTCAGGCGCTCAAAAATTTTATACTGAAGCTGAAATAGATGCAATGTTTGCTGATGGTGCTGGATTTATGGATGCTTCACTAAATGGAACTGGTAAAAAAGTAAGAAGTAAAACATCGGCTGGATGTTCTGCTGGTAATTCAGCAACTCAAGCTCAATTTGATGATCAAATTGCTGATTTTACGGCTAATGTTGTTTCTGCTTGGACTGCCGATGCAAGCTCTGGTATTGCTGGTAAGTTAACTGATGCTACAAGAAGCATTCATGTCAACAAGTACGGTCACGAAATTGATCAAACATTCGTTAAGGGTCTTATAGGTGGTATGTGTGTTGACCAAATTGTAAACAATTACCTCCAACCATGTCAATTAGATTCAGGCACTAGAACTGATGATAATACAAATGGTATTCTTTCTGGTGATAAAAACTATACTGATATGGAACATAAATGGGATGAAGCTTTTGGATACTTATACGGTCAAGTTGCTGATGCAAAATCTACTGATTTAAGCACTGGATTATCTTCAACTGGAACTACATTGTTCAAGTACTTTACTAAAATTGAAGCTAGTAACCAACCAGGTATTGCTAAGATTGTTTTTGATGCATTTAAAATGGGCAGAGCAGCTATTGTTGCTGGAAACTATGAGGTTAGAGATGCTCAAGCTAATATTATTAAAATTCAACTTTCAAGAATTATTGGATTTAAATCAGTTGATTATTTAGAAGGTTATATTTCTAAAATGGCTGCTGGTAATACTGCGGATGCATTCCATGCTTTATCAGAAGGCTATGGATTTATTATGAGTCTTCAATTTACTAATGATGGTAATGACAACCCTTACTTTACAAAAGCAGAAGTTGATGAAATGCTTGCTAAAATGGATGATTTTTGGACTGTAAAAGATTCTGATTTAACTTCAATGGTAAGTCAAATAAAATCTAAAATGAATATTTAAATTGAAATATATAATCAATTTTAAAATTATAAGAACAGTGGCATTATTATTGCCACTGTTTGCATTTTTAAATTATGAGTAAAATTAGATTAATTTTATTTTCAATAATATCAATTTTTATAGTTGTTGCATGTACTAGTGAATCTGATGAAGATCAGATTTTAATTCCTGAATTTGACAGATCTACCATACTTACAAACTATGCTGAAAATATTATAATACCCAGATACGCTGATTTCAAACTTTCATTAATGAATTTAAAATCTAGTGTTGATTCGTATGTTGCATATCCAATGATTTCAACATATGATAAAATGCATAATGACTGGCTTGATGCATATAAAAAATGGCAACATATAGAAATGTTCAACATAGGTAAAGCCGAAGAAATTATGTTTTTTAACACTATAAACACCTACCCTGTTGATGAATTAAGAATAAACGAAAATATAGTATCTCAAAAAAATGATTTAAGTAATGCTAATGATTATTCATCTCAAGGATTAAGTGGAGTAGATTATATGATACATGGTATTGATGACACAAAAGATAAAGTAATCCAAAAATATACAGATGATCCTAAATATGGTGAATACTTAAAAAACTTACTTTCAATTATGTATACCAATACTAATGAAATTGTGCAAGATTGGGAAACATATAAAGATTCATTTATTCAATCATCAGGAAATTCTAATTCAAGCTCTTTAAATATGATAACAAATGATTTTGTTTACTATTTTGAAAAAGGATTAAGAGCTAATAAGATTGGAATCCCTGCTGGGGTTTATTCTGGGGGAAACACTCTTGTTTCAAATATTGAAGCATACTATTCATCCATGAACTCTTTTCAAGATGTTTCTAAAGATTTAGCTACGGAAGCTTTAATTGCATCTGAAAACTTATTTCTTGGAAAATCGTCAACGGGAGCTGTGGGTCCAAGTTTAAAAACTTATTTAGATTATATATACAATGCAGATGTGAATAAAGAAAATCTAAGTCCAGTTATCTTGTCTAATTTTCAAGAAGCTAAACAGGCTGTCAATCAACTTGATGAAAATTTTATTGATCAGATCAACAATAATAAAATCAAAATGCTGAACGCTTTTGATAAACTACAAGTTATTGTTGTTAATATGAAAACTAATATGTTGTCTCTGCTGAGTATTCAAGTTGATTACATAGACGCTGACGGAGATTAAAAAAAACCTTAATTTTCAATCTTGGAAATTATCACATCATATTTATCTAAAAAACAAGAATCAACAAGCCTAGCATTTTTTAGACTAAGTTTTGGTTTACTGATGACTTTTAGCATAATAAGGTTTTGGTTAAAAGGCTGGATCAAAACAATGTATATAGATCCATCATTTCACTTTACCTTTTATGGATTTGATTGGGTAAAGCCACTTGATGAATACACATATTTATTGTTTTTTATCTGTGGATTATCTGCATTTTTTGTAGCTATTGGATATAAATATTACTTATCTATAATTACATTCTTTTTAACATTTACATACATTGAGTTGATGGACAAAACAACTTATTTAAATCACTATTATTTTGTAAGTATTTTGAGCTTTTTGATGATATTTCTTCCTGCTAATTCATCTTATTCCGTTGATTCGTATTTAGAAAAAAAATCATATAAATATAGTCCAAAGTGGTGCGTAGATTCTATTAAAATTTTATTATTTATAGTATACTTTTATTCAGGAATAGCAAAAATTAATTATGATTGGCTTATTGAAGCTCAACCATTAAAAATTTGGCTCACAACTGGAAGTTATGATTTGCCAATAATTGGTTCTACATTAATGCAACAAGAATGGTTTCATTACTTCATGAGCTGGGGAGGAATGTTTTATGACCTTTTAATCCCATTTATTTTGCTTTACAGCAGGACTAGAATTTTTGGATTTTTGTTGGTAGTATTCTTTCATGTCTTTACTGTAATTTTATTTCCTATCGGCATGTTTCCATATATCATGATAATTTCGTCTTTAATTTTCTTTACTTCACAAACTCATCAGAAAATTTTAGATTTTATTCTAAATCCTTTGACAAAACAAATCAAAAACATAAAAGAATTAAAGGTTATTAATATTAAAAGAAAAAATTTGGCTTTAAATGTTGTTGTAATTTTTTTTATAATTCAATTTTTATTTCCATTTAGATATACTCTATATCCAGGAGAATTATTTTGGAATGAACAAGGTTATAGATTTTCTTGGAGAGTTATGCTAATGGAAAAAAGAGGTTACACGACATTTAAAATAGTTGATAAGGAAAATAAAAATTCATTTTATGTAATGAATGATAGTTTTTTAACTGAATTTCAAGAAAGACAAATGAGCTTTCAACCTGATTTTATACTTGAATATGCTCACTTTCTTGGAGATCATTATAAAAAATCTGGATTAAATGAAATTGAAGTTTATGCTGATAGTTACGTAGCGTTAAATGGAAGAATGAGTAAAAGATTTGTAGACCCAAATGTTGATCTACTTAAAGAAAAAAGAGGTTTTAACAATAAAAGTTGGATATTACCATTAAATGAAAAAATTAATACATTTTAGCCTATTTCTCCTAGCAATCGCAACTTCATCTTTTGGACAAAATAAAGTTTCAGGATATGTCTTTGATGAAGAAACAAATCTACCAATTGAAAATGTTGCTATTTATGATAATTTCAGTAACGAAGTTTATTACACAAATAGTGAAGGGTTTTTTGAATTTATTAAAAATGATGAAACTGTAGAAATAGTATTTTTTATTGAAAGTTATATTCTTCAAACTATAATACTTGGATCTATTAATACAAATTTACAAGTCAAAATGTCATCAAGAATTGAAGAATTGAGTGAAGTAACAGTTAGAGCAAATAAGAAAAAAGTTTTTCAAATTAAAAGAATGAAAGATTTTGAAGGAACTTCGGTTTTTGCAGGAAAGAAAAATGAAGTTATATTATTAGAGTTATCAATGGCTAATCTGGCTTCAAATAATGCTCGACAAATCTATAATCAAATCCCTGGATTAAATATTTATCAAAATGATGATGCAGGATTGCAACTCAATGTAGGTGGGCGTGGACTGGACCCTAACCGAACTTCAAATTTTAATACTAGGCAAAATGGATATGATATTAGTGCTGATGCTTTAGGATATCCTGAAAACTATTACACACCTCCAGCTGAAGGACTTGAAGAAATACAAATTTTAAGAGGAGCTGCTTCTTTACAATATGGAACTCAATTTGGTGGTCTAATCAATTTTATAATGAAAAGACCAAATACTGATAAAAAATTAGAAATTGTTACTAGAAATACTGTTGGTTCAAATAAACTTTTTACAAATTTTACCAGTGTTAGCTCATCAAATGAAAAAGTTAATTATTATGGATACATAAACTATAAAAAGGGTGATGGTTTTAGAATTAATTCAAATTATGAATCAACCAATACATATCAGTTTGTTGAATTTAATCTTAACGAAACAACCAGTTTAAGCTCAGAAATAACATACTTAACATATCTGGCAAAGCAAGCTGGAGGACTAAGTGACCAAATGTTTAATTCTGACCCATATCAAAGTAACAGATCGAGAAATTGGTTTGAGATTGAATGGTTTTTATACAATTTGAAATTTAAAAAAGAATTTTCAAAGAAAACAAACTTTACTTTTAGTTTTTTTGGACTAGAAGCCAAGAGAAACTCATTAGGATTTAGGACAAACAGGGTTAGCCAGATTGATTCTGGAGAGGAAAGAGATTTAATCAAAGGTGATTTTTCAAATTTTGGATTTGAATCAAGACTACTTACAAACTATAATTTATTAAAAAATAAATCTTATTTTCTAATAGGTATTAAATATTATAAATCAAATTCTTCAAGTACTCAAGGTCCTGGATCTAGTGATAGTGATGCAAATTTCAATTTTCAAAACTCATTCTATCCTAATTACACAAATCAATCAAATTATATTTATCCTAATCAAAATATTGCTCTATTTGGAGAAAATATTTTTTACCTAAACGATAAAATTTCAATAACCCCAGGATTTAGATATGAAAATATAATTACTAAAAGTGATGGTTTTTATAGAAAAATAAACCTAGACGGAGCTGGTAATGTTATTTTTAATGAAAGTTTTGATGAAATAAATGAAAAAAAGAGAAACTTCGTTCTATTAGGTCTTGGTTTTAGCTACAAATTAAATAGGAATGTTGAAATGTACAGTAATATAAGTGAAAACTACAGATCAGTAACATTTGCTGATATTAGCACTATAAATCCAGCATATGCAGTTAATCCAGAAATTGATGATGAAAAGGGTTATACATTTGATCTTGGATTTAGAGGGAATTTTAAAAGAAAAGTTTCGTATGATGCAAATATTTTTCTTCTTCTATACGAAGATAGAATTGGTTTTATTCAAAAAGTTTTCGCAGACGGAAATGTAAAAAGTGAAAGAGGAAATGTGGGTAATGCAAGAATATATGGAATCGAAACTCTATTTGATTTTGATTTAAATGAAATTATTTTCAAAAACAATGATATAGATCTAAATTATTTTATTAATTACTCTTTTATTGAATCAGAATATTTAGAATCCGATGAAGTTGGAGTTGAGGGTAATTCCGTTGAATTTGTTCCTGCTCACAACCTAAAAACAGGGTTGAAATTTGGATTTAAGAACTTATCATTTAATTTTCAATATTCATTTATATCTAAACAATTTACAGACTCATCAAATGCAAAAGATGGAAATTTGAGTGGGGTTATTGGAGAAATTCCAGCATATAGTTTAGGTGACATATCAGCTTCATATAAACTTAAAAATATTAGCTTTGAAGCTGGGATTAACAACTTGTTTGATGAAAAATATTTTACAAGAAGAGCAACTGGGTATCCAGGGCCTGGAATAATACCTTCAGCGCCAAGAAATTTATATTTTACTTTGGAAATGAAATTTTAATGAACAATAAGGATATAATAATAATCGACGGAATTTGTAAAATGTGTAATGCATTTTTTAGATGGGTTCATAAAAATGACAAAAAAGATATTTTCATGTTTACAAATTTTCAAAGTGATTACACCTCAACTAGAATGGATATTTTAAAGGACTCAAATTCTATAGCCGTTATATTGGCAGATGGTACGGTTTTAAGAAAAATAAATGCCATTAAACATGTTTTAAAAAAAACCAAAAAATTCATCATTATCACTTTAATTTTAAAAATTTTACCAAATTTTATTTCTAATTTCTTCTATGACATTGTAGCAAATTTACGATACTTCTTGTTCGGAAAATATGATAACTGCCCTGTTCTTGATGAAAAATACAAATCAAAATTTTTAGACTAAAAAAAGAAACCTAGATATTTTAGATATACCTAGGTTCCTCAAGGTGTGAACTAGAAAAAACTATAATAAATTAACTAAATAAATACTTATTTAGAATTATTATAAATAAAGGTCAAACATATAATTAAATGTTGATAAACAAAAGAACTTCTAGCGATATTATTATTTAGAATCATTATATATTAGCTGTAAGAACTGATAGCTATACTTTTAGAACTTCTAGCGTTATTTTTCCATAATGCTTAAAAAGTAAATTTGCGTAGCAAATAAAAATTTTGGTCGGATTAATTAGTATTAACTACAAAATAGCTCCCTTAGACATAAGAGAAAAATTCTACTTCGACAGTCCTGAAAAAATTGTATTCAATAATCTCCTAAAGAAGAAAGTTGGCTGTGAAGGTTTAATGATAATTTCAACTTGTAATCGAACAGAAATATACTTTGAATTTGAAAATCATGTCGGAGAGGAAAAAAAATTCCTTCATGCTATTGTGAAAGAACTCGTTGAGTTTAAAAAATTTAAAGATAGCTTATCACCTTATCTTAATAATTATACTGGATCGTATGATGTTGCTAATCATTTATTCAGACTTGTTTCAGGTCTTGAGTCCATGATTATTGGTGAGTTTCAAATTGTAGAACAACTAAAAGAAGCTTATTACTTTTCAAAAAAACACAAAATGCTTGGTCCAATTTTAAGTAGAATGATTCAAAAATCTCTTGAAACTGGGAAATACATAAGAACAAATACAGAAATAGGAAGAGGAGCCGTTTCCGTTAGCTACGCAGCAGTTGAACAAATAACAAGTAAATATAATTTAAGCGAGTCGAATTTTCTTTGCGTAGGTCTTGGTGAAACATCAAAACTATCTATTCGTCATCTGCACCAAAAAAAAATAAAGAATATCAAAATTTGTAATAGAACTGAATCAAAAACAAAAGATTTTTGTAACGAACTAGGCTATCAATCAGTTAAGTTTAAAAATTTTAAAAATGAAATTAAAAATTCTGATGTTGTAATTTTCTCAACAAGTTCAAAAACACCTCTTTTAAATAAGTCTGATCTATCTAAAATAATGACTAATAGAACAAAGAATCTACTTTTAGTAGACTTATCTGTTCCTAGAAACTTAGCCTCTAATTTGGAAGAAATTGATAATGTTGAAGTGATTAATGTTGATAATTTAAAGGATGCTGTAAATGAAAATTACAAGAAAAGAAAAGCAGAAATAATAAAAGCTGAATTATATATTGAAGAGTTTCTTGTTGAATTTGATGACTGGACTAACACAAGACTATTAAGACCATCCATATTGTCTCTAAAAAAACAAGTTAGAGAGTTGGTTTTAAATGAAACTTTAAACTACTCATCAATTAACAAAAATGACGATGATTTTAACTCCCACTTAAACAAAGTTTATGACAAGTTTTCAAACAATCTTGTTAAAAAAATAAAAAAAGCTAGTAATAACGGAAAAGACGAAAAAGCAATCGAAATTATTAATCAGATTTTTCTAAATGAAAAATAGAGTTATAATTGGAACTAGAACAAGTAAACTAGCTCTTTATCAAGCCTTTAAAGTTGAAAAAGAGTTAAAAAAAAACTTTCCTGATTTAGAAGTCGAAATAAAGAAAATCAAAACAAAAGGGGATATACTCCTTGATAAACCTCTTGATAGAAGTCTTGACAAGGGATATTTTGTTAAAGAAATTCAAGAACTTTTGATTCAAAACAAAATTGATATAGCAGTTCATAGCCTAAAAGATCTACCAGTTGAAAAAATAGATGAACTTGAGATTAATGCAGTTCTTGAAAGAGCAAACCCACAAGATGTTTTTTTAAGCAGAAAAAATAAAAAACTGTCTGATTTCAGTGATAATGAATTAATAGGAACAACATCTCTTAGAAGAAAAGCACAGCTATTAAAAATAAACCCAAAACTTCAAATTAAAGATATAAGGGGAAATGTTGATACTAGAATAAAAAAAATGGTTGAAGGCAAATATGATGGTTTGGTGATGGCGGCTGCAGGAATTGAAAGATTAAAGCTGGATAAACATATTACTGAATATTTAAATTTTGATTTGTTTTTAAATGCTCCAGGACAAGGAGCAATTGCAATTGAAACAAATTCAAAAAACGATGATGTGAATAAACTTGTTTCTAAAATCAATCATGAAAGAACAATGATTTGTACTAAAAATGAGAGAGATTTTATGAAGAGAATGGGTGGAGGCTGTAACTACCCTATTGGAGCATACTCATATTTTGAAGGAAATAAGATTTTTTTAGAAGGAATTGTTTTATCTCTAAATGGTAAAAAATCAATAAAACATAAAGTTAAATCAACAGATAATAACTTTGATTTAGCTCATGAGCTTAGCGTGAAGTTCGATAAAGACAATGTTAAAGATTTAATAAATGAAATAGATGATGAAATCAGATAATAAAATTAACATAATACTTACAAATGAAAGTTTTGAAAAAGGATTTTCAAAACTTAATAAGGATGGTATAAAATTATCCCATTTCCCTATGATTAAGACTAAGCCTGTAGAACAAGAAATAAATCTATTTGACATTGACTGTGTAATTTTTACATCTAAGAATGGTGTTAAATATTTTTTTAAAAACAAACAGATTATCGACAGTAAATTGGATGATAAGTTTTTTATTTGCATTGGAAAAAAAACGGCACAAAAGTTGAAAGAGATGGGGTTTGACACAAGCTATGTGTGCAAGAGGAATTATTCAAAGTTTATGGCTGAAGAAATTAAACAAAATGAAGTTTTAAGCAACAAGAAATGTCTTCTTGTTCAGGGATCACTTTCTGATAATTCATTGCTAAATTCATTGAGCTCATTTTCCAATACACAAAAGGGAGTTTTTTACAAAACTGAATTAATAAAAAATAAATATTCTGAACTTGAAAAAATTATTCAGAATAATGATCCGTATATTATTTTTACTAGCCCATCATCATTTGATTCATTTAGTAATCTTTATGATCCTAAAAAGGTAAAAATTGTTAGTATTGGAAACACCACATCATCACATATTAGCGAAAAAGGGTTTGACACAGCTCTGACATCAGGAATGCAATCATTTGAAGGAATTAGTGAGTCATTAATTGCTTTTTTAAAAGAAAATAAAGAATATGAATTATCCGAGAACTAGACTTAGAAGACTTAGATATAATAAAAATGTTCGTGAGCTTTTCGAAGATGTAAGTATAGCTAAATCTGATTTAATACAGCCGGTTTTTTTAGTTGAGGGAAAAAAAATAAAAAAAGAAATTAAATCTTTAAGTGGTCAATATCAACTTTCAATTGACAATGCATTAATTTTTTGTAAAAACCTAATTAATGAAGGAATAAACTCAATAATATTATTTGGTGTTTCATCGAAGAAAGATGATACTGGAAAAATTTCATGCTCAAGTAAAAGTATTGTTCCAAAAGCAATTAAGGAGATTAAAAAAACGTTTGGTGATAAACTTTTAGTTATGGCAGATGTTTGTAATTGTAGTTACACAAATCATGGCCACTGTGGAACAATAGTTGATAATGATGTTCACAATGATTTAACCTTGGAAACATTATCTATGCAGGCTTTAACTTTAGCAAAAGCAGGTGCTGATGTACTAGCTCCGTCTGACATGATGGATGGAAGAGTTCAATCAATTAGAAATAAACTTGATTCATCTGGTTTTGAAAAAATACCCGTTTTCCCCTACTCTGTAAAATATGCGTCTGCATTTTACGGACCTTTTAGAGATGCAGTGGGAAGTGGGCCAAAAAAAGGGGACAGAAAGTCCTATCAAATGAGTTTTAAAAACTCCAAAGAATATTTTAGAGAAGTTGAACAAGATTTAACAGAGGGAGCTGATGCGATTATTATTAAGCCTGCTTTGGCATATCTTGATGTAATAAGTAAAGTTAGTAACAACTATAATATTCCAATAATTGCATACAATGTTAGTGGTGAGTATTCAATGATAAAATCATCAGCTGAAAAGGGTCACATAAATGAAATGGATATTATAATGGAAACAATGTGTTCAATGAAAAGAGCTGGTGCAAATGCCATAATAACTTATTTCGCTTTTGAAATAGCTAAAAATTTAAACTCCAATGTATAACAATAGTAAAAAAGCATTTAGTGAGGCTAAAAAATTTATTCCTGGAGGTGTTAATTCACCTGTAAGGGCATTTAAAAGCGTGGATTCAACTCCTGTTTTTTTTGAAAGAGGAAATGGTAGTAAAATGATTGATGTTGATGGAAATGAATATATTGATTGTGTTTCATCATGGGGCCCTTTAATTTTTGGTCATGCAAATCAGACCATTATTAATTCAATAACTGAAACAAGTAAAAAAGGTACTACGTATGGTGCATCAACTGAACTTGAAACTTTAGTTGCAAAAAAAATTGTAGATATGGTTCCTTCGATTGAAAAAGTACGAATGGTTAATTCAGGTACTGAAGCAACCATGAGTGCTATAAGGCTAGCAAGAGGCTATACTAAAAAAGAAAAAATAATAAAGTTTTCAGGAAATTATCACGGTCATGGTGATAGTTTTTTAATTAAAGCAGGATCTGGTGCAGTTACATTAGGACTTCCGGACAGCCCAGGCGTTACTAAAAACATAGCAAAAGACACGCTAATTGCAAACTTTAATGATATAGATTCTGTTATAAAACTTTTTAATGAGAATAAGGAAAATATTGCAGCAGTTATTGTTGAACCTATAGCGGGAAATATGGGTCTTGTAAAGCCACAAACAAATTTCCTTAAAGAATTAAGAACTACATGCACAAAGTTTAAGAGTGTTTTGATTTTCGATGAAGTTATGACTGGATTTAGGGTATCTCCTGGAGGTGCTCAGCAACTGTATGAGGTTTACCCCGACTTAACCACACTAGGAAAGATTATTGGAGGTGGATTACCCGTTGGAGCATATGGTGGAAAAAAAGAAATCATGAATCTATTGGCTCCAGAAGGTCCTGTTTATCAAGCAGGAACACTTTCTGGAAATCCGCTTGCAATGTCGGCAGGATTAACTGTCCTTAATTTGCTTAAAAATGATGTATATGAAAAATTAGAATACATATCAAAAAAAATTGAGGATGGATGGAATCAAAATATAATAGAAACTAATACAGATGCACATGTTGCAAGAGTTGGCTCAATGATGACCTTATTTTTTACAAATAAAAATGAAATCAATAATTATGAAGATGCTCTTCAATTAGACACCAAAAAATATGCAAAATATTTTAAACTTATGCTTGACATGGGGATATATCTGCCTCCCTCACAATACGAATGTTTATTTTTATCCTCAGTTATTGATGAAAATGACATACAAAATTTAATCAAATCTAATAAAAGAGCACTTGAGGAATTAAAGAATGAATAATATATTTTTAGATACAATCAATGGAAAAAGCAGCTCTAGACCACCTGTATGGTTTATGAGGCAAGCTGGCAGAATTCTTCCATCATATAGAAAACTTAAAGAAAGTCATAATTTTTATGACATGATGAAAGATCCTGAATTATCTTCAGAGGTAACTTTATTACCGATTAATGACTTAGGGGTTGATAGTGCTATTCTTTTCTCAGACATATTAGTTATTCCAGATGCTTTAGGTCTAGATCTAATATTTACCAAAAATGGTCCAAAATTTACAAATGCTTTGAACAATGAAAACTTTAATCATTTAAACTTTGATCCTCAGAAATTAGAATATATATATACAAACATTAAAAAAACTGTTGAAAATAAAAATACAACTCCTTTAATTGGTTTTTGCGGTGGTCCTTTAACAACCTTTATGTTCATGTTTAGGGGAGATGAAACTCAAAAAAGCTTTAAAGATGCTATCAAGTTTTTCTACAATAACAGAAAAGAAAGCATGAAAATTATTGAACAAATAACGGAAGCTTCTATAGTTTATGTAGAGAATCAAATTAAAAGTGGGATTCAGTGTTTTCAGCTCTTTGAAACATATTGTGGAAGTATACCATATGATCTTTATAAAGAATGCATATTACCATATTCAAAAAAAATACTTAATAGGGCAAAAGAATTAGGTTGCCCTACAATATTTTTTCCAAAAGACTTTTCACTAGGATTAAAATATATCAATAAAGATATATGTGATTTTGTAAGTATAGACTGGACCATGAAATTAGAAGACGCCAGAAATTTAGTTGACAAAAACGTAGGATTACAGGGCAATATGGATCCCAGAATTTTCTACTATGATGAGTTAAAAATTGAAAGTTATTTAGAATCTCTTTCAAGTTTTGGTAAAAACAATCATGATTGGATTTTTAATTTAGGACATGGTTTTTTACCTGATATTGATTATAAAAAAGTTCAAAATGTTGTGAATTGGATAAAAAATAAAAACTGGAATAGATAAATGAAGGTAAGCGATAAATTAATAAAAAAATATAATAAAAGTGGTCCAAGATATACATCTTACCCACCAGCAACATTTTTTGATAATAATTTTTCAAATGAAGATTTTAAACTAAAAATCATTGAATCAAATTCAGAAAATCCTCAAAATATCTCTGTTTACATTCATATACCCTTTTGTCCTCAGATATGTCATTTCTGTGGATGTACTACTGAGTCAGGCTTTACAAAACCTTTTTTAGAGAGATATGTAGATGCTTTAATAAAAGAAATCGATTATGTTGGAAAATTGATAAATAAAAAAAGAAAGCTAACGCAGGTTCATTGGGGAGGTGGTACGCCTAATGCAATTTCATATAAGTATATTGAAAGAATTACGAATAAACTTTATGAGGAATTTACATTTTCAAAAAACTATGAAATGGCTATTGAGTGTAACCCAGCTCATTTGGAATTTAGACATATTGAATTATTAAAGAAATTTGGATTTAATAGAATTTCAATTGGTATTCAGGATTTTAGAAATGATGTTTTGGATGCCATCAACAGAAAGCCATCTAAACACCCAATTTCAAAAATTATAAAAAAAATAAAGGATGAAGGTTTCACAGGAACTAATATTGATTTAGTTTATGGATTGCCTCTGCAAACAGTAGAAAGCTTTAAAAAAACTGTTGAAATGGCTATAGAGCTTAACACTGAGAGAATAGTTACCTTTTCTTATGCACATGTGCCATCGATTCTACCCAGGCAAAAAATTCTTGAAAATATTGGCTTTCCCAGCTCTAAGGAAAAAGCATTGATGTATGAAAATTCATACGAATTATTTATGAAAGCTGGCTATGTATCAATAGGAATGGATCATTTTTCTAGACCAGGTGATGAATTTGATATAGCACTTCAAAATAAACAGCTTCACAGGAATTTTCAGGGATATTGCACCAGAGAAACTACTGGCCAAGTTTATGGGTTTGGAGCATCTTCAATTTCTCAACTGGATTCTGCGTATAGTCAAAACATCAAGAATGCAGCACAATATATAAATGCAATTGAAAAAAATAATCTAGCAGTTTTAAGAGGTTATGAAGTTGACATTAAACAAAAAATTGTTAGAGAAATTATTAATTCTATAATGTGTAATTACTATTTAGATCTTGAACTTATCGCTGAAAAATATGATTTAAATATTTCTAAAATAATTGACATTGTCAATTTTAATAAAGATAAATTTCAAGATTTTATTGATGATAATCTATTAATAATTGAAGGCTATAAATTAACCGTTTTTGAAAAAGGAAGATTATTTACTAGAAACATTGCAATGAGATTTGATCCTTTAATAAATCAAAAAGTTGGAACATATTCAAATACTATATAAATGAAGGGTTTTTTAATGATAAATTTAGGTTCACCAGACAGCACATCTGTTAAAGATGTAAGGAAGTACCTTGATGAATTCTTAATGGATAAAAGGGTAATAGGTAAAAGCTATTGGTTTAGATGGTTTTTAGTTAAAGTAATTATTCTCAACACCAGGCCTAGAAAATCTGCAAAAGCTTATAAAAAAATTTGGTGGAAGGAAGGTTCACCTTTAATAGTATTATCACAACGATTATTTAATAAAGTATCGAAACTTGTTAGGTTTCCTGTTTCTTTAGCTATGCGTTATGGTTCAATTAGCATTCATAATGGATTAAAAGAGTTGGATGAAAAAGGGGTAAAAAATATAACAGTACTCCCATTATACCCTCATTATGCTATGTCATCTTATGAGACTGTTGTTGAAAAAGTAAAGGATGAAGTAAAAATAAATTTCCCCCATCTAAAAATAAAAACAGTAGAGCCATTTTACAAAGACAAAAAATATATTGATCTTCTTTGTAAAAAAATAAAGGCTACAATCGATAAAATTGAATACGATCATATTCTATTCTCATATCATGGAATTCCAATTAGTCATTTAAAAATCTCTGACCCTACTAACTCGCATTGTTACAAAGTAAAAAACTGTTGTAGTACTCATTCTGACGCTCATAAATATTGTTATAAACATCAAGTACTTGAAACTACAGAAGCAGTTATTAATAATCTTAAAATTGATAAAAACAAGTATAGTAATGCTTTCCAATCTAGACTTCCAAATGAAGCATGGCTTAAACCATATACAGACGATGAATTGACAAGACTAGCAAAAGAAGGAAAAAAAAGATTAGTTATTGTTACGCCTGCTTTTGTCACAGATTGTCTTGAAACTCTTGAGGAAATTGCAATGGAAGGGAAAGAAGAATTTTTAGATGCTGGTGGAGAAAGCTATCATTACGTACCTTGTTTAAATGATGATGATGATTGGGCTAAATTAATTTCAAAATGGGGAAATAAATGAGCTATCTAGTTTTAAAGACAATTCACTTAATTTTTGTAATATCATGGTTTGCTGGTCTTTTTTATGTTGGAAGATTGTTTATTTATTTTAAAGAAGCTTCAAACTATGAAGCAAATAAGAAAAAAATTCTCCAAGATCAATTTTTGTTAATGACCAAAAGATGTATGTACATAATAACATGGCCATCATTAATTTTATCTACTTTTTTTGGACTTTATATGTTACATAAAAATCCTTCTTTAATTTATTTGAATTGGATGATAATTAAATTAGTTTTTGTAACTATTTTAATTTTTTACACAGCTTATTGTCAAAAAATTCTTTTACAAATGATGAAAGGATCAATAAAATTTTCAGATTTTAAATTAAGACTTTGGAATGAGTTTGCGACCCTTCTTCTTATCTCAATTGTATCTTTGGCAGTTTTAAAAACAACTTTATCTTGGATAAAAGCTATAATTATTTTTGTGATTATTGGAATATTATTATTCTCTCTAATTAAAATTTATCGAAGTTATATTAATTCAAAAAACTAACTAGACTATAATCCATATAGCTATAAATAGGTAAAAAACACTTTTAAAAACTTTAATCTTATTGTGATTAATAAGATTGTTCACAAAACCTGTATTAAAAGAGGACAGTAAAACCACCAATAAAAAAATGGTATTTGCAATTAACCAAAATATAAGTCCAAGTATTGAAAACTGTAATTCATAAGACCATGAGTTATGAAAAATATAGTTTGGAAAAAATGCAATAAAAAAAATACTAACTTTTGGATTTAAAACATTCATCATTAAACCTGTTGTAAAATCATTTTTACTGGA